>Ga0134128_10000769_pt1 | contig 43486 bp, 31 predicted proteins | sample KB31754_FD_96462 | JGI IMG/M metagenome (GOLD analysis project Ga0134128, IMG submission 96462) | Terrestrial soil microbial communities with excess Nitrogen fertilizer from Kellogg Biological Station, Michigan, USA - KB3-175-4 | ecosystem: Environmental > Terrestrial > Soil > Unclassified ...
AAGTATTTTTCCAGCACGCCGTCGGTGTCATATGGCGGCATATCATCGTAATCAATGGGGTAATCATGGCTCGTCCACTGCCACAGCACGGTGTCCGTGCGCGAGCGTTTGAGCGTGACGTTGAGGCGCGGAAACCAGTAATCCTTGGAAGTTGTGTCTCGATATACACTGAGCCGCCCACGAGTCAACAAGGGGCGCTCGACAAGCATTTGGCGTCCTACGGCGTCAATTTCGTCCATCGTGTTACCTCCGAGGCAGACAAGCATACCACCGACAAACCCGGTCTGGGTTAATATGAAGGGCGTAGTCCAGCTACGGGGCTCATCTGCCTTGCATCCTGTTACCGATAAACTGCGCGCGCCGGCCGCACTCATCGTGCTCGTCACATCCCTGCTGGCGCCGCCCTCGCTGCGCGCCCAAGAACACGCCGAGGACATGCGTCCCCCGTCTTTTATGGTGCTCAATAACTTGACGGGCTGGACACACGATGCAGCCGGCTATCATCCTGCTGTTTTCATGGTGCTCGAGAATACGAGCGGGCAAGACCTTTCCACCACAAACATAAAGCTGCAAGCGCGTTTCACCGACTTGCAAACAGCCGAAGTCAGCCTCGGACGACGAGATTTACGGCACGATCTGAAGCCCCATCAACAAATTAGCGTGTCGATAACCGATAGCCAGCCATTCGAGCTGCCGTTCGAAGTGCAGTTGTGGCCAACGATTGAAGCGAAGGTTATGTGCCGAGTCGGCAACGTCGGTGACGATGGCACAGAGACACTGTTGGTTTCGAAAATCGACCCCACTACGCATACCGAAGAAGAAGCTTTTCAATCGCTCAACGCGGCGACGAGTTATGCCCCGCGCGGTCATCAATCGAAGCCGTCGCCACCCTTGCGACCAAAGCGCCCGGAGCAACCGCCCGAGCAAAAACCGCTTGTCGCCACTGCCGGGCGCCTCGGTGATGCCAGCCGTCCCGCGCCAACGAATGGCGGTGCACATCCGGGCGCGCAAGAAAGCTCAGCGATTGCATTGCTTAATTCCAGATCGCTGCCTGGACTAGGGGACGACTTTTATCAATTCGAGCAGAAATTCGGCTTGCCGCAGGAAGTTGACGCCAAGCACAGCGACTGGACTTGGGCACGATATCGCCATGCGTCCACAGGCGTGCAAATCATCGGCGGCGCGCATGAAGGACGCGGCAAGGTCGATGTTTTGATTGTGACGGTGCCGCGATCGCCTGGATTGGACGAATTTGCGCTGTCCAATACGGCACGTAATCTTTCCGGTCGTTTGCATGCGGAAACGCTTTCAGGCGCAGGCAAATCGGTGCGCTATTTGCCGTCGGGCAGGGTAGAGCTTGTGACGCGAAACGCGCCCGGCTACAAGGTTTTATGTCTGAGCGGTTCGGACCCAGCAGACAACAGTCTGATTCTTGTGCTATCGCGCGGTACGCAGGATGTTGAGCGGCTCTTGGCAAGTCAATCGCAGAAGGTAAATCTGCTCAAATTCTGGATCCTTAAATAAAGGCGGAAAGAAGCAAAGCGGTTGGGGGTCGTGATTATAATGAACGCTGCTCACGCGTAAAAGCTCATGCTTTTGCTGATTGTACAGAATAGATATACGGCGGGATCCAGTGAAATATGCCAGTACAATTGCCTGTAAAAGAACGATCTGATCTAGAGGTATCCGAAAACAACGAATTGATCGCTCCGTCGATAGTCGATTCTTTACCGCTTCCACTGGTTCTCTGGTTGGCGTCCCCGTATCTGGCAGGCAAATCCGTTGATGATGCCATACGCAAAGCGCATCAATTGTTTGAAGAGAGCCGCTTTACCTCGACAATAGATATTTTGGGCGAAGACTCGACCAGTGAAGCGGATTGCGATCGCTTCGTCGAGGCATACCGCAAAGCCATTGATGCCGCAGCAAAGAATCCGATTGCAGCAAGAACGCCGGCAGAAGCAATTACAATTTCCTTCAAACCATCATCATTTAGTGCTGTGGTGCCCACCGATGAGAGCGCAGAGGGCAATCGCATGTTGGCCGAAGCGTATTACCGCATCAAGACGGTTGTCGATTACGCGAAACAACTCGGCGTGCGCATGACGATCGAAGCGGAAGATCACCGCTGGACCGACTTCCATCTCGAGACTTATTTTTCACTGCTGAACGAAGGCTACGACAACCTCGGCACAGTTTTGCAATCGAGGCTGTTCCGCACTAAACACGACCTTAAACGCTTTGATGAACGCTGCCGCGTACGCATGGTCATCGGTATCTATAATGAGCCGGCTGATGTTGCCCAGACGCAATTGCCGATGATGAAGGAGCTGCTCATCGACTACGCTGGAGAGCTTGCCTCGCGCGGAACATATGTAGAACTGGCGTCGCACGATGAGCAGTGCGTGAAAAACTTTTTCACACGCGTGGCGATACCGCAAAAATTGCCTGCCAGCCGATTCGAAACGCAGTGGTTGCTCGGGGTGCCGCGCAAAGATGTTCAGCAAGCGCTGGTGAGTGGATCGTACTTCAGCGCGCTGGCGCAAGAGGCACCATCTACGGTGCTGGATTATCTCTCCGAGCTTGCCCACACAGGCGTGATTGCTCGCATGTATCTGCCCTACGGTAAAGACGCCGTCGCTGGTCCGTATTGCAAGCGCCGGTTGAGAGCCAATCCGCACATGATCAGCTACGGAATCAAGAACTTTTTGCACTTGCGGTAGAAGCGGGCTTTCGCCCGCCGCTACCGCTTCCGCGACAAAAGAGGCGGACTTGCGCCCGCCTCTACGTGATTTTGCTAGCCGATTGCGCTTACGCGGTTAGACCGGCGGCGGCGGTGGCGGCTGGTATCCAGGCGGTGAAACTGATCCCCCGGGGATCGAGCCACCACCAGGGAACACTCCGTTGTTGGCGTTGCCTGGGAATACCCCGTTGTTGGCGTGCCCGGGAAACTGACCGTTGTTGCCTTGATTGCCCTGTCCTTGATTAAGGTGTCCCTGTCCGGGGAACTGGCCGTTATTGCCTTGTCCATGTCCGGGGAATTGTCCTTGAACACCGTGTCCCTGTCCGGGAAATACTCCCGGCTGCCCCTGGTGCGCATAGGCCGCGCTGCATGCCAAATTTGCTACCAAGCCAAGAACTACGGGGATCGCGACAGTAAAAAATTTCCTGCGCACCATATATGGTGTCCTCCGAGGTTGGGAGTAAGAAAAAAACGCTAACTCATCCTCGCCATAGCGTCAGGATGCCGTTGCTGCCGCAGGCATGGGCCACTTTCGACAAAAATCTTCACACGCCCGGACAGCGATACTTTAACAGAATGAAAGTAACGGCCATTGGAGACCGAACGTTGCCATGTGGTTAATTCGTCGATTTAATTGAGCGCTTGGACAGTAAACGGCAATTCCTGGCTCAGTCGGTCAGCAATTTCCGCTGACAACCCGGATACGCCGAGCGTTTCGAACTTTGCGAAGCCGGCGAGAGTTTTGGCCGCATCCTTCCTGAATGAACCGTTAGGGGCGATTACCACTTGCTTATCAACGGACAGCATTCTCAGATTTGAAAACGAACGCAAGCTGCGTAATCCTGAGGAAGAAATATTATTGTGATCGAGATACAGCCGTTGGAGGTTCTTCAACGCTGACAAATCGGATAGAGATCGATCCGTCAACCCCAATCCGTTGATCTCCAGTTCAGTCATTGTTGTCAGTCCGGACAATGGTGCAAGTGAATCGACTCGAGTCGAGCCGATATAAAGTAACTTCAACTTATGTAAGCCTCGCAATTGTCTCAATCCGGCTGTAGTAACAGCAGTCCCTTCGAGATACACGTACTCGAGATCCTTCAGCTCACCAATTTTCGATAACCCCGCATCGGTTATCGCCGGATTATGTTCTAAATTTAGATTCTGTAGATGTGGGAACCTCACGATTTGGTCCAAGGCCAGGTCCGTCAGTCCTGTATTGCTCAGATCCAACCACAACAACCGTGACGGCAACACTGCCAGCGATTTTTCAGTCACTGGCATATTCGCGATGTGAAGCTTGGTCAGTGCTGGAAGAGAACAAGTTTCGTGTAGGTCGCTTGGTTTCAGTGGAGTCTCATTGATGTAGAGTTCACCAAGTCGCGGCAGTTGCGCCAGAAATTTAAAGACATCAGCAGAAATTCTACTTTTACTCAAATCGAGCATAGTCAGATTGTGCAATGTGCTGAGGCTTTTGACTGTGTCATCACCAATGGCGGTATCAGTAAGATCAAGCCTTTCCAAGTTTCTGAGATTGCTAAGCTGTTTGCCGCCAAAATCGGTAATCGGGCAGCCAGTGAGGTTGAGATCGCGCAGCGTGGTGAGTTGGCCGATGAATTTCATAGAGCTAGCGCTAATCGGCGTACCCTGAAAGCTAAGGCTGGATCGTCCGCGCCATGTTTCCCAATAGCGGACAACTCTGTAATCGTTTTCCGGAATATTAGCTGTCGAGCCGTCGACATGAACTTCAATCTTTGGAGGGGCGACCAAATGCGGTGCGGGTTGCGACACCGAGTGTGGTGCCGTCTGGTGATGATTGATACTCGGCGCGAGCCCGTGAATCGCGAGAAAGGCGATGCCGGCGACGGCGGCTAGAGCGGTGACGCCGGCAACTGCGACCGCGGCTCTGCGTTTGCGAACGAAACTTTGGATCTTATGCGTGATCGGTTGGCGGCGGAAATTGCCCGCTTCGAATTTGCTGAGATCGGCGAGTAAATTCGATGCCGATTGGTAGCGGAGCGCCGGATCTTTCTCCAAACATTTGAAGATGATCTCTTCGAGTTCTTTTTGCGTCGATAATGGTCCGGCGATCGTTAAGTGCGGCGGATTTTCGTGCAAATGTTGATGCATCACCGCCAATGGATTGTCGCCCTCGAAGGGCGGTCGTCCGGACAGCGTTTCGTACATCAAACATCCAAGCGAGTAAATGTCGGACACTCGAGTGACCGAATTACCCTGACACTGCTGGGGACTCATATAATGAGGCGTGCCGAAAATATCGCCGGTGGCCGTCAGTTTGTTGGAACCGGTGGAGTTCTCGTCTATGACTTTTGCGATGCCGAAGTCGACGAGTTTTACCGTTGGTGCATCGTTGTTTGGATCGGTGCTCTTGGTCAGAAAGACGTTGGACGGTTTCAAATCGCGGTGGAGCACATTGTTGGTGTGCATGTGTTCCAATGCCAGGCATATCTGCTTGAACAGAGGAATGGCTTGCGCGATCGCAACGGCACCATCCTTTTTGATGCGTTCTTCGAGCGTTTCTCCCTCGAGACAATCCATAACCATGTATGGCTGACCGGACGGAGTGATGCCGAAGTCGTGAATGCGAATCACATTTGGGTGCTCGACTTTTTTCGCGGCGGCGGCTTCCTGACGGAAGCGACGCAAGGCGATCGCGTTGTAGCCGGCGTTGGGGTTGAGCAGCTTGATGGCGACCGTATTGCCGAGCAGCAAATGGCGCGCACGGTGAACGATGGCCATGCCGCCCTGTCCAAGAACGTCGAGAAATTCGTATTTGTCGGCGAGTCCCGGCGCAGGAGTGTCGCTGAGGGGCGTTCCGTCGATCGGGCACACTTGCGTGCCCGGCATGACTGTCAATCCGCACGTCGGACATTGTGTCGCAGCGACTGCCAGCATGTTCGACTTTGAGTCGTGGATCTCTCGCGCTGCATTGCTTGCAACTTGAGACGCGACGGACTCGAGCGACAACGGCACCGACTTTGATTCATCGGCCGCAGCAACATGCGGTGATTTTTCCCCGTTATCTGGACGCATAAGAAACCAGCCTCTTGGCTACAGTCTATAATGCCCGTAGAATGGCTGTTTTAATCGACAGGGCGCGGAGCTATACTTCTTGGCATCTAGCGATGGAAGTGGCCCTGCACGTTTGGAGGAGATATGAAATTTTCGTGGAAGTCGGGTGAACAAGCCATTCTTGGAGGCGCTTGACATTCGCCATGGCAGATGAAATCCGATCTTTATTACATGCGTTTTATCAAAGGAACCGAGTGACCGCGGCGACAATATATCTATTGAACAATCGGGCGCGACGAGGCGTATGCAGGACACACCGAAAGTCCCGAGCTACGGATGGGCAAGCAGGAGCATCCTGCTTCTCTCGGTGCTAATCGCCTGCGCGCAAGTCGGCGTCTTTTGCCAAGCGCCAGATAGCGTAGAGAATCCGGGGCAGGAGAATGGCGGGGCGGCGGTGCAAGAGAATGGCGCTGCGGCGGTGCAGCCGCAGAACGTTCGTCTGGGAGCCCTGTGGAGCGCGCCGACCGATGAAACCGGTGGCACCAAGTGCGGTGCCCCGACCATGCACAGCCGGTGGCAGGCGTTCTGGAGCCACTTTACCCGCAAAGGCAAGATCGGTAAAAAAGCCAAGCACGCGACCGCGTCCAAGCCACCGAAAAAAATTGCCGCTAGAGGCAAGCAATCGCGGAAACGGGCAGCAGAAAAATTGGGGGGCGCTACCAAATTTGCCGGCGGATCGTTGCGGCTAGCTCCACAAACGAAAATGACCGTGCTGAACGGGCGGTCGTTGAGCCTGGAGCAAGGCGAGTTGCTGGTCGCGACACGACAGCCGGTGACCGTTCAGTGCGGCGCCTTGACGATGTCGATCGCCAAAAGCACCATTGTGTTTTTGAGCGTAGAGGGGTTCAACATCAAGATTCGCAATCTGGAAGAGCCGAGATTGCATTGTGTGCATGTGACCGCTCCCGGCAAGACGTTCACGCTGAGTGCCGGAGAAGAGGTGGCGATCGGCACCAGTTATAACGACTTATATTCCTCGATGTATCATGACCGCGTGACACGTCGGCGAATGAAGAATTACAAGCTGGGACCCACCGAGCTCGCGAATACGTGCGAGTTTTCGGCGGTGAGTGTAATTAAGCATAGTTCCGTGCTGACGAATTTGCGATTGTCACAGAACAAAGAAGACAAGGCGATTTTCAAAAAGGTCATGAAGATGACCGCGTGTTTGACGATTGCCACTGCGTCGCACGGCTGGTACTTGCCTGTGTATTTCCAGCCGCCATCGCAGGAGCAAACCGCCGTTGCGGCTGTCGGAGCGCCGCACGCGAACTAATTGCGGAGGTATGTCTGGGCTACCGCACGCCACTATAGAAAATTGCATGTGATGCAATTTTTTATAGCGTCCCGGCAGGGAGGTTCTATTATCGCTGCCGGTCGCTACCAAACGGGCTGCCGGCCGCCGGTACATACGTGAATGCTGGGATTAGAAATCGAGAAGTTTGGAGAAGTTGTCTTCTTCTTTTTCTTCGGCGGGTTTCGGTTCGAGTTTCTTTTCTATGATCACCGGCTTTTCGGCGACGAAGGGTTCGGGTTTCTTTTCCACGACTGCGGCTTGCGGCAACGGCGGCGGCGCGGCTTGCGAGCCGGGGTCGGTAATCTCTAGTTTCGCTTCCAGCTCTTTGGCGGCGAGCTGTTCTTTCTCCAGCTCGTCTTTTTTGTCTTGCTGTTTCTTGATGTATTGGTTTTTAATCAGCTCGCGCATCGCACACAGGAACGTGTAGCGATCGGCGAACACGCCTTCGGCGATTTGCTCGTTGTCGGCGCCGTCATCGATGAGCATCCAGATATCGGCGGCCACGGAAGCGATGTCGCTGTCGAACTTGGAGGAGTCGAGGACGCGGGCGTTCTTGATGTAATTGGTGCTTGGCCAACCGATCGATTCAATCAAATTCGGCAGTTCGTCGGAGCGGCGCGCCGCCTCCATGACCAGCATGGTCAGCGGTCTCGAGGTAAGCGACGAATCCGGAGTCTTCTTCACCTCGCCGGGCTCGAAGACAAAGTCGAGCGCTTCGTTGCGCGAGAGCAAATCGTAAATCGCCCAGTGACCCTGCAGGTGACGGAACTTGGCGCTAATCAGCCCGCCGTCTTTCACCAGCAAGCACGCCACTTCTTCCTTCTTGTGATTAGTCAGGCGCAAGACGCCTTCCTTGGTGCAAATTGTTTGCAGAACGGTAGTCAGGTCGAAAAATGCCAGGTTACCCTGGAGAACGAGTCCCTGTGCGGTGCCTGAGGCTCCGCCCATCCGCGACTCGGCGATCGCCGCCAGTTGCGCCTGCAATTGCGGATACTTTTGTTTTAAGTCGCGGATCGTGGGAGTGGGCAGGCGCAGCAGAAGCGCGTCTTCCGGAACGCGCACGGCGCCTATGTGCTGGTCGGTGCGGGGAAATTCCAAATCGCCGAAACATTCGCCGACACCCAGGTAAGCGACGTTGCTTCCCTGGCGGGTGAGTTCGACCGAGCCGCGAAAAACAATAAACAAACCTTCGGGTTGCTCGCGGTCTTGCAATACCGCTTGTCCCGGTGCATAGTGCGCTTCTTCCATGAGTCCGGCTATGCGATCGATCATTTTCTCGTCGAGCACTTTGAAGACGGTGTTTCCCTTGAGGAAAGCGGCAAGTTCGATTCGGCGTTCGGAGTTTTTATTTTTGATCAGCGCCGCTGCCTGGCGCATCTGATTGGCAAGCATGTCATTGCCTTGCGATTCTTGCAAGCGAGCAATCTGCTCGAGACTTTGCGCCACTTCGGCATGATCTTCGCCGAGCGCATTTTTGCGAATCTCGAGCACCTGCCAGTGCAGCGATTCCGCTTCAGTGAGACGCTTCTGCGCAAAGTAGAGATTGGCCAACTTGAACATGCAGGTGGCCAGCTCGACGCTGTTTTGTCCCCAGCATTGTTTGAGAATGGTGAGCGCCCGTTTGTAGGAGCTCTCGGCATAGGCGAACTTCTGGGCGTACGCATATTGTTCGCCGAGTTTGATCAGCATGGCGGCGACAGAGGGGTGGCTGGGCCCGAAAACTTTTTCCGCCGCCATCAACTCGTCGGTGGTGTCGAGCAGATTCTCAAGCTCGGAAGTGCTGATTGGATCGGGCGACCAGCCGATTTCTTCCAGTCCGGCGTCGAACTCCACGCCGCGGTGCCCGACCACGGCCAAGGCTTTGATTGCCACCGAAGCCGGTACCACACCATCTTGGACGAGCAATTGCGCCTGCAGGCCGGCGCGCAGCACCTCGTGCGAGATCATGTTCAATTGCACCAGCATTTGCCCGAGCGGCGTGCCGGCTTTGTGCGCCTGCTGCAACGCGGACGTCAGATTTTCGAAGCTCAACAGCTCGGCGTCGACCAAAAGCTCGCCGATACGCTTGTGCTCAGCCTGCTTGGTTTTGCGTTTCCAAAATGCCGATAGATGGCGCAACGCGGACTTCAGCTCCGAGCTTTCCAGCCCCAGCTGCTTCTCCATAATGCGAATCGTCGACAGCAAGAACTGCTCGGCTTCCGGATAACGCGTTTGGGCGTCCATGACGCGGGCCAGGCGTTGCAGCGCCCGGGCAACTTCCAAGTGGTCGGCGCCATAAGCGCCCTGATTGATCTCGACCAGCCGCCAGCACATGGGCTCGGCATCGGCGTAGCGCTGTTGAATCATGTAGAGCTCGATCAGCTTGATGATTGCCGGCGACAGCTTGATATTCTTAGGGCCGTGGGAATGCTCAAGAATGCCCATCGCCCGTTTGTAGTGACGTTCGGCGTCGTTCCACTGGCGAAGCTCCATGCGCGCGTCGCCCGACTTCAAAAGCGGTGGAACCAGCTCGCGGTCGGCTGCCCCCGGTTGCGCTTCCAATTTGGCGACTTCAGCGTCGGTTTGCTCGGCCAGGTGCTCTTTGAGCGCTTTATCCGCCGGTTCGTCGCGCACGAGCTCGACTGCACGTTGCAGCGGCAATCCGTCTCGACGCATCACTTTCAATGCCTGTATGGCTGAGTCGCAGTCGATGGCGCCCTCGTTGATAAGCCTTTGCACTTCCAAGATCGGCTCCAGCTCTTCAGCGGAAAGATAGCGCATCATGATCAGCACCTGTCCCAGGCGCAAAGAGCGATCTTTGGCTAATTGCAACGCGCGGGGCATCTGGTGCTCGTGGACGATGTCCGCTTGCACCAGAATCTCACCGAGTTTGATCTGTCGCGTTGCCGAGTCTGTTGTCATACAATACGGCTGCCTAGCGCCGTTGTTCCCCAATGCCGGCGCCACTTAATGAAGTGCCCACACGACCTCTTTTCCAAACAGAGACCGGGATTTATGTGACGCTTAAAGCGAGATCCGGGCATATCGTAATAGAAAGAGTGAATTATCCCAGAATGTGGCCGACTCCTCAGGATTATAACGAAGCTATCCAAAACCCGCGGCAGGCTTTCGAAGACGCGGAACTGCAGTCAGGAGCTCCGGAGACTACAATGCTGGGACTACCGAAGCCTCGTTCAGGCTCGTTCGCCAGTGTTTACCACTTGCAGGCAGACGGCGGCCATTGGGCGGTTCGTTGCTTTTTGCATCATTTCGGGGACCAGCAACAGCGCTACGAAGAAATCGGGCGGTTTTTAGCCGAACAGCCTTTACCGTACATGGTTGATTTTCGCTTTTTATCGAGAGGAATCTTCATACACGGACAGTGGTTCCCGATTTTGAAAATGGCGTGGGTAGACGGCGAGCAACTCAACGACTGGATCGAAAGTCACTGCCATGATGCCAAGGCTATCGAAGGCATTAGAGATCGCTTCGTCGAGCTTTGCCACGAGCTGTCCGTGTCCGGTATCGCCCATGGTGACTTACAACACGGCAATATTCTGGTTGTCGCAGACAAACTGAAACTGGTTGACTATGACGGAATCTACCTGGAGACAATAAAAGCTTTAGGAAGCAATGAGCTGGGACACCGCAATTATCAACACCCGCAACGATCGCGCGATCATTTTGCCAGTCACCTCGACCGCTTTTCGGCGTGGAGCATTTACACATCGCTCTATTGCCTGTCCAGAGATCCGCTGTTATGGCATCGTCTTTGCGGCGGCGATGAATGCCTGCTTTTCCGGCATCAAGACTACAAAGATCCGGCTCAATCGACAACTTTTCGCGTGCTGGAGCATCACGAACTCTCGGATATTCGTCGCTGCGCGCGGCAGCTGCGCCGGCTGCTTCAGTTACCATTGGAAGAGCAGCCGGCGCTTGGTGAGCCCATCGACGGCGCCGATGCATTGCCGGATCTCGAACCGCCATCGAAGTTGCCGGAATGGTTAACCGGGCATCTGCTAGATTCAGGCTCTGAGGCGCGCTCTGCCGGCAGACTGCTGAATAATCTGTCGGAAGCGGTATCAGGCAAAAACAGCCTGACAGCCCAGCCATCGCCAAGTTTGCGCAACGCGCCCGGCTGGTCACCGGCCGCTAACCGCCCGATATTTTTCACTACTGAGCCTCAGGAAGCCTCGCCTTCTCTTGCCGCAGCCCCCGGATTCAATTCCACAAACCAACCGGCCGCTTCCGGCACCGGCCGCGGTGGCAGCAGCAGCGCGATCGGACGTCCGTGGTTTATAAAATTCACGCCGAAGCCTCTGCTTCTTCTGTGCGTGTTTCTGTTGCTGGCTGGAGCATTGCTCTTTCAAATCGGTTATTCCGGCTTTCTATTTCGCGCTGATGTGGGTGGCAAGTCGGACAGCGGCACCGGCCTCAACGCCGCACTTGACCGGGGCAAGCTCGCTTTGTTCGACGCTCGCAAACTGGTCGCGCGCTCGGACTACCCGGCAGCTATCGTCCGCTTCCAGCAAGCACTCACGGAATTCGAACAGGCAAATTCCGAACCCGGAATGGCAGTCTGCACCTACCAAATCGGCCTCTGCTATAGATCAATGCAGGACGACGCGCAGGCGATGAGCTGGATGGAAAAGGCGATTAACCGTTTTCATGCCGAAACCTATTCACCGATGATTCTCACGGATTTAGGCAATCTGTATCTGAATCACCAGGAGCTGAATCGCGCCGCCTATTATCTTGGCCAATCTCTACAGCGCACTCGTCACACCGACAATGAAACGAGCGATCGCGTCGCCAAAGCACTCAGGCAACTTGGGATTACCCTGCTTACGCGCCAAGATCCCCAGGGACTAGACGCTTACGATGCCGCTTTAAATTATGAAGAGAATCGCCGTATGCGCGACCCGATTTCTTATTATCAAGAACTCAAAGACGCCGCAATTGTTTTAGAAAAGCGCAAAAATCTTCAATTGGCTTTTGCAACCTGGAGGCGAGCCTACGACGTCACGCTCGAATATGCCGGACCCCACCCAAGACAACGAATCGAAGCGCTACACGCGCTCTCTCGGGTCGCCGCCAGCTTAGGACATTTCGACGTAGCAAAAGGATGCGACGATCGCGCCCTCGAACTCGAAAAAATCGATCAATTGAAAAACGACGGTCGTCCCCGGCTAGAACAAAGTCCAAACTTCTTCGCCGCGCCATCACCCACAGTGCCCAACCCACGCCAAAAGCCGGAATCACCGGCACCTTAACTATCGCTTATCCGCAACCGACCGCGACATCTCAGGTCGCCAGAATTTCTCGTTTCTCGAGAACCGAGAAATCTCTTTTCAACGCCACTCCAAATCCCGCCACAGTGGCGCGTTTCAGGGGGAGCGAAATCGCATGTTTCTCGGATCTCGAGAAACGAGAAAATGGGCACAATCTCAAAATGTGCGAATCGGCAAGGGCACTCAGTTTGTACGCGCCGATATCCGGGCAGTTTCTCGATTCTCGAGAAACGAGAAAATCCGGACTAGACAGGCATCCATTGGTGGTAAAATTTGTGTCCTAAAGTCGCCCCGGGGTGGAACTATGTCGAGGCAGACCGAGCTTCAAGAATTATCAAACGCCGCCTGCCCGCGCCCGGGCGATGTACTGCGCACGGCTTTTATGAGTCCAGCAGGATTAACATCCAAAGCGCTGGCTTTAGCGCTGCGTGTTACACCGCAACGAATGGCAGAAATTCTAGACGGCCGACGAGGTATATCCGCGGAAACGGCATTGCGCTTATCGAAACTGTTCGGAACGTCGCCTCAATTCTGGCTCTATCTCCAGTCCGATTACGACTTGCATGAAGCTCGAAAAAAATGGCCAAAGGACCTCGATCGAAAAATCAAACATATAGATGTAACCTCGACAGTCTCCTGGGACAAGGCCAAAGGTGCGAAGGACAATACGAAAGAACGTCCGGCGCCAGAACGGAGGCCCACCGTAGATTTGCATGGCGCTGAAAAGACAATCTTTGAACTACTCAGCGATGAGAAGATTCACTTCGATGCGCTCATTGAAAAATCCGGTTTGCAGGCCGGCGAAATTTCCGCGGCATTGACCATGCTGGAATTGTCCGAGGTTATTACGCGGTACCCATATGATTGGTATTCCCGCAGATAATTACAACTTCTCCGAGCGTTGCGTTGACTAGCTCATGGCTGGTTTGAATTCGGCAGGCAACAATCGCGCTTGTACCTGGCGGCGGATGAAAATATCATCGTCATCGAGAAGTACTTTTACTATCTGCTCAGTAAGGGCAGCTCGGCAGGCGACTGTGTAGCGTACATAAGTGCTGGTGTCCCGAGCCAAACACATGATCGCAGCAAAAGGTGCCATCTCATTTTTTGCCACCAGCACGCGCACTTGCTCGTCTCGGTCCTTACATAGGCGGTGCAGCGCGCTGGCTGCGGCCGCAGGATTTTGTGCGACGCGACGTCTGACGTCCACCGCTTCGTCGCCTGCAAGTTGCCAGAGCACCGTGCGCGTCGCCCGCGGATTGCCGGCCACGAAGCAGCGCACGAATGCGCTTTCGCTTAAAGCGAGCTCACACAAGGTTTGATCGTGCTCGATGTGCGTTTCGGCCGTCGCCACCGACGACAATATGATTTCCGGATCGCGCGCCAGAATGTCGATAACTGCCGGCGGTGCCGATTGATTGTCCGCCACCGATTGTCTGACGGCGAGCAGTTGATCGCCGGCCAGTTTCTTTAACACGATCGGGGCCGTCCCTATGTTACGCGCCAGCCACAATCGCACATCGGGCTCGCTATCTTCGCTCAATGTCTCCGCTATTTCTTCCGAGACCCCGGTCGAGCGAGCCAATGCCACCCGCACGGCCGGTTCGTCATCGGTGGCCAATACGAGTGAAACTACTCGCGATTGCGGTTGATGCATGGCCACCAGCACCCGAATTAAAGAATCATCATCGGTAGCCAACCTGAGCAATGCCTCTGCCGTTATTGAACCGTTCATGGCCACGGCCCGACGTACGTGCACATCCTCATCGGAGCTGAGTTCTTCAAGAGCGGAGGCCGGTGCACTTTCGTTGGCAGCAACTATCTGCCTGACCGACGGCGATTCGTCCCAAGCCAGGGTGGCCAGGGCCATAGCCGGAGCAGCTTCGTTGGCTGCAACCGCCTGACGGACGCCCAGATTTTCGTCCTTGCTGAGCGCACTGAGAATTGTATTATCCGCTCCGTGGTTGCGGGCCACTCCGAACCGCATATCGGACTCGGGAGCAGTAGCCAAAACAGCCAGCGTTTCTTTCGGCGTCGAAGGGTTGCCGGCCAGAGCCAACCTCACCTGCAAGTCTTTTTCCGCACACAACAGTCGCAATTGTGTTGGCGGAGTCATCGGATTTCCGGCCACCGCCCGGCGCACCGGGCGTTGTAGATCCGTCGCCAGCACAGCCAGCGTTGCAGCCGGAGTATTGATATTGGCACCCACGGTCTGGCGCACAGCCTCTTCGCGATCGCCTGCCAGCATCGACAAACAATCGCATGGCGCCTGCGCATGCCCGGCCACGTATTGGCGCACGTCGGTGCTGGTTTGCATCGCCAGGTACCACAGTCCTTCACCTTCCAGCTTGGGCTCGGCTGGCACCGGCAACGCAGAGGGTTCGGGCAGTCGGCAAAGCTCTGCAAAGTTATCCAGCATCCACTGTTGGTCATGCTGGAATTCGAAAGATTCGCCGCCGGACAAGCGGTGCTGAAAATCAAATATCGTTGTCGTGAAGAAGCTTGGTAGAACGCTCATGGACCAGGGCTCCTACAACTGTTCGGCGCCGGGAACACCACGGCGCTTCGATCGATGTCAGGTGAATCATCCGGCAAAGCCCGTTTGCCGTCCAGAGAAAAAACACTCATATGTGCGCCCGCTTATGTTTCCGCGCACCACCCACGACCTTGTACCGGCGCGCGCCATCCCGCTTTCCGCGCACGGTACCGGCAGGCGCCAAACCGCTTCGGAAGCTCTAAACCCGCGCCGCCTGCTCCTCGGCATGATAGCTGCTGCGCACAAGCGGCCCCGAAAAGACTTCCTTGAAGCCCATCGCCATGCCCAGTTGATGAAAGTATTCAAAAGTTTCCGGCGTCACCCATCGCTCAATAGGCAAATGCTGCTGCGTCGGCTGCATGTACTGTCCGATTGTGATCAAATCCACCTGCGCTTGTCTCAGCGCCTTCAAAAGCTCAACCACTTCATCGTCGGTTTCGCCAAGTCCAACCATAAATCCGGATTTGGTCACAAAGCCGGCCTCTTTGGCCCGACGCAAAAGCTCGAGGCTACGCTCGAATTGCGCTTGCGGGCGCACTTGCAAATATAAGCGCTGCACGGTCTCTACATTATGGTTGAGCACATCGGGTGCGGCATCCAAAACCGTGGCCAGCGCATGCCAATTGCCGCAGAAATCCGGGATCAATACTTCGATCCGCGTTTGCGGAGAAGCTGCGCGCACCTGGCGAATCGTCTGCGCCCACACCGAAGCGCCACCATCGAGCAGTTCGTCGCGGTTCACCGAAGTGATCACCGCGTACTTCAAGCCCATCAGTTTGACGGCCTCAGCTACGCGCGCGGGTTCTTCCAAATCAAGCTCGGTGGGTCTGCCGGTAATCACATTGCAGAAGCCGCAGCTGCGCGTGCAGACATTGCCCAGAATCATCAGCGTCGCTGTCGAACGCGACCAGCACTCGCCACGGTTGGGGCAGGCAGCCGATTCGCAGACGGTGTGCAGATTGTTAGTCTGCATGATATTCCTGAGCTTTTGGTAAGGTTCGCCTGTAGGCAAAGTCACTTTCAGCCACGGCGGTTTGTGGCCACGTTCGGCATTGACGTCGTGTCTTTGTTCGGCAAAGCTGGAATCAACCGAGCCGCCGCCGCGTTTGCGGATAACTCCGTGCCCGCGCTCGAGAGCAACCGGGATGTCAGCGTTATCTTTATGGTTCATTCAACTTTCCGCTCTACAACAGGCTTTCCACGCGCTTAGATCCATTACATTTATGTTCGCGTGCGCAGCAATGTGACATACTTTTTCCTGTGCAACGCCTGTGGCGAGTCGCATTGTAGCAGTTTCCCACGCATCATAACGGAACCCATAACACATGCCTAGAAAACCGTTAGACATCCCCTTGAAGCTCGAAACCATTTCCGTTCTCGACGAAAACGGCGAAGTCGATAAGTCGCTCGAACCGAAAATTCCCAACGACGAGCTTAAAAATTGGTACCGCTGGATGCTGATGGGACGCCGCGTGGACGAGCGCCTGCTCAAGCTGCAACGCCAGGGCCGCATCGGTACGTTCCCGCAAGCCAGCGGTCACGAAGCGATCGCGCTGGGCACCATCGTCGCCATCGAAAAACCCGATTGGTTTGTTCCGGCTTACCGCGAAACCACAGGCTTCCTGTATCGCGGTTGGACCATCGAGACCATCCTCCTTTATTGGAGCGGTCTGGAAGAAGGCGCGATTCCGCCTGAAGGGATGAACGACCTGCCGATTGCCGTTCCCGTCGCCACCCAGCTTGTGCATGCCGCCGGCATCGGCATGGCCAACAATGTGAAAGGCGAGAAGAAAGTGGTTATGACTTACTTCGGCGACGGTGCCAGCTCTGAAGGCGACACCCACGAAGCGCTCAACTTCGCCTCTGTGTTCAAGGCGCCGGTCGTGTTTACTTGCTTGAACAATCAATATGCAATTTCCGTCCCGCTGCATCGCCAGATGAATTGCCAAACCGTCGCCCAACGCGCGATCAGTTACGGCATTCCCGGCGTGCGCGTGGACGGCAATGACGTGCTGGCGGTGTACGTGGCGGCCAAAGAAGCCGTCGAGCGCGCGCGCAAAGGCGAAGGTCCGACGCTGATCGAAGGACTCACCTACAGATATACGCCTCACACGACAAGCGACGATCCCAAACGCTATCGCAAAGAAGAGGAAGCACAACAGTGGGCGGCTAAAGAACCGCTGATCCGCTTCCGCAAGTATCTGGAAAAGAAAGGCATTCTCAACGACAAGATTGTCACGCAAATGGAAGAGGAAATTGAAACGCGCATTCAAGATGCGATCAAAAACGTCGAGCGCATGCTGAAAGAGGCACCGTACAGCGATCCGCTGGTGATGTTCGACTACCTTTATGCGGATATGCCGCCCCATCTCCAGGAACAGCGCGACGAGCTGGCACACTTCCTGTCGAGAAACAAGAGTGATGCCGAAAAAAAGCATGAAACCGCCGCGCACTAGAAGAGGAGATAAACGAAATGCCTGAAATGAATATGGCGAAAGCTATTAACCTCGCCCTCTTCGAGGCGATGACTCGCGACGACCGCGTGGTGGTTATGGGCGAAGACGTCGGACCTGATGAAGGCGTCTTCCGCATCACCGAAGGACTGCACGCCAAGTTCGGCGACAAGCGCGTCATCGACACGCCGCTTGCCGAATCCGGAATCATCGGCACCGCCATCGGCATGGCCATCAACGGCCTGCGCCCGGTTGCTGAAATTCAATTTTCCGGGTTCGACTACTATGCCTACCATCATCTGGAAATGCACGCCGCCCGTTTTCGCAATCGCACTCGCGGCCGCATCACGGTGCCGATGGTTATGCGCGCGCCTTCCGGCGGCGGCATTCGGGCCATCGAGCACCATTCGGAAAGCCGCGAAGTTATCTACGCGCACGCTCCGGGGTTGAAAGTGGTAATGCCCTCCGGTCCGCGCAACGCGCGCGCGCTTCTGCACGCCGCCATTCAAGATCCTGATCCGGTCATTTATTACGAGCCCAAGGCTTGCTATCGTCTCTTTAAAGAAGAAGTGCCGGACCAAATCGAAACCTTGCCGATCGGACGTGCTCAAGTCGTTCGTCAGGGCAAAGACATCACGTTGATCTCCTACGGTGCCACCATGCGTTGCACCCTGGAAGCAGCGGAAATGCTCGAAGAGGAAGACGGCGTCAAAGCGGAAGTCGTGGACTTGCTGACGATCGCGCCGATGGACACGCAAACCATCATCGAATCGGTAACCAAAACCGGCCGCGTGGTGATCGTCCACGAAGCACCGCGCACCTGTGGAATTGCCGCCGAAGTAATCGCCCGCATCAACGAGCACGCGCTTTTGTATCTGGAAGCACCAGTCAAACGTGTGACCGGCTACGACCTGCCGATACCTTATTTCGCCAGAGAGAAAGCCTATCTGCCCGATGCCGACAAGGTATTGCTCGCCGCGCGCGAAACGCTGGCATTCTGAGCGGGCGAGAGCCCGCATTTGGCGAAAAAGACTGAAAGGAAAACAATCGCATGACCGTCGAATTCAAACTGCCCGATCTCGGTGAAGGCATCCACGAAGCGGAAGTGCTCGATATTCGAGTGAAGGAAGGCGATCATGTGAAAGCCGACCAGATTCTCTTCGAAGTCGAGACCGACAAAGCCGCCGTCGAAGTGCCTTCGCCTTATGAAGGCACCGTCGAAAAAATATTCGTCAAAATCGGCGAAATTGCCAAAGTCGGCAATACGATGATCAGTTTCAATCAAGCCGGCAAAAGCGGACTGACGCCCGCCGCTACAAAGGAAGGCGCCAAATCGGAGGGCGCCCAATCCGCCGCAGCGGCGCAGCCGGTTGCCGTCGGCGCTCGCGAGCAGCAGGCAGCCCCGGCCGCCAAACACACAGGCGGCAACGGCAAGAGCATCACCGCCATCCCCACTCCCGCAGCCGCCCGCCCCCAGGGTGGGCCCGTCGCCGCCACACCGGCCACGCGCCGTCTGGCTCGTGAAATGGGAATCAATCTGCAAGGCGTGCCGGGCTCCGGCCCAGGCGGCAGAATCACCAAGGAAGACGTACGTTCCTTCGCCGAAGGCGTACCGCCTGCAGCGCGTGCCGGCGCAGTGGCCGTGACACCAGCCGCCAGAGCGGCCGCTGGATTATCACTTGCCGCCAAATACGGTGGCGAAGGCACCACAGGCGGAGCAGGCCCCCTCACCCTACAGCCGGTCGAACTGCCCGATTTCACCCGCTTCGGACAAGTCGAGCGCGTACCGCTGCGTTCACTGCGTCGCAAAATCGCCCTCAACATGGCCCAATCCTGGAGCCACGTTCCCCACGTCAGCAACTTCGACGAAGCCGACGTCACCGACCTGGAAGCGTCCCGCCAGCGCCACGAGAAAGCTGTCGCCGAGCGCGGCGGCAGATTGACGCTCACCGCCATTGCTTTAAAGGCGGTCGTCTCCGGACTGAAAAAATATCCGCAGTTCAACTGCAGCCTCGACGAACGCACAAGCGAATTGGTGTTCAAGCACTACTTCAATATCGGCGTGGCCGTCGCCACCGAAAAAGGACTGATCGTTCCGGTGATTAAAAACGTCGATCAAAAAACTCTGGTCGAACTTTCAATTGAACTGGCAGACGTCGCCAAAAAAACTCGCGATGGAAAAATCGAACTCGATCGCCTGCAGGGCGGAACATTCACCATCACCAACATCGGCCCGATCGGCGGCACCGGTATGGTGCCGATGGTCAATTATCCGGAAGTGGCAATCATGGGCATGGCTCGCTCGAAGGAGCAACCGGTGGTTCGCAATGGACAGATTGTGGTGCGCACCATCATGCCGCTCGCTCTGTCGTTCGACCACCGCGTAGCCGATGGCGCGGAAGCCGCCATGTTCCTGCGGCACGTCGCCGCCTGTATGGAAGATCCATTCCAAATGCTTCTGGAGGGCTAAATCTAAAAATGGTAGTCGGAGAAATGGTGCAAGACGTCGATCTGGTGATTCTGGGAGCGGGACCAGGCGGATACACCGCCGCCTTGCGCGCCGCCGGACTCGGCATCAAGTGCACCCTGGTCGACGGGCGTCCGAAGCCTGGTGGCGTATGCTTGCACGTCGGCTGCATTCCGTCCAAAGCGCTCCTGCACGCAGCAGAAATCATCAATGAAACTTCGCATGCCTCATCGTTCGGGCTGCACTTCGCCAAACCGCAAATCAATATCGACGAATTGAGAAATTGGAAGCTCGGCGTTTCGGACAAACTGGCCCAGGGTATCGTCGCTAAATGCAAGAGTGCCGGCGTGGAGATCATGCACGGCAACGCTCGATTCAAAGACTCGCGCAATGTGCGCGTGGAATCAGACGGCGAATCGGCAGTCAGCATCAAGTTTAAGCATTGCATCATCGCCACAGGCTCCCGTCCGATCATGCCGGAAATGTTCGACATCAAGAGCGAGCGCGTAATGGATTCCACCGGCGCCCTCGACCTGAAAGACATTCCGAAAAAGCTGCTCGTCATCGGCGGCGGTTACATCGGACTGGAAATGGCAACCGTCTATGCGTCGCTTGGCAGCGAAGTAACTGTGGTGGAAATGACCGATGGGCTGCTGCCGGGTGTAGACCGCGATCTGGTCCGCCCATTGCAAACCCATATGCAAACGATTTTGAAAAACATTTGGCTGAACACCAAAGTCGCCAAAATCGAGGACACGGGCAAAGCGATTAAAGCAACGTTTGAAGGCAAAGACGTACCCGCCGATGCCGCCTTCGACCGCGTGCTTATTTCCATCGGCCGGCGGCCGAACACAGACAACATTGGTTTGGAAAATACGCAAGTCAAACTCGACGACAGAGGGCGTTTCGTCGTCATCGACGATCAGTGCCGCACCACCGACAAGCGCATCTTCTGCATCGGCGACACCGCCGGCGACCCCATGCTCGCGCACAAAGCCATGCGTCAGGGCATCGTTGCCGCCGAAGCGATCGCCGGCAAGAAATCCGCGTTCGACAATCGCGCCATCCCGGCAATCGTGTTCACCCAGCCGGAAATCGCCTGGGCCGGATTGACGGAAACGCAAGCGAAAGCCGAGGGCCGCGCGGTAGCCAGCAGTAAATATCCCTGGAGCGCCAACGGTCGCGCCCACACGCTGGCAGACACCAATGGCACCACTAAGGTCATTTACGATCCCGATACCCTGCAAGTTCTCGGCATCGGCATGGTCGGCACCAGATGCGGTGAGTTGATCACCGAAGCGGTGCTCGCCATCGAAATGGGAGCAGTGCTCGAAGATCTGGCCGTCACCAACCACCCGCACCCGACGCTTTCCGAAACCGTCAACGAAGCAGCACTCACGGCACTGGCGCGCATCGAGCGCAAGCAGCGCGAAGAAGAGAAGCAAAAGGCGCAGGTCTAACCGGCCATTTTTCATGGCACCGATACTAACTTGCCAATCGATCACCAAATCTTACGCGTCGCGTCCTCTGTTTCGCGACGTCAACCTTGCCATCGAAGAGAACGACAAGCTCGGACTAATCGGTCCAAACGGGGCCGGCAAATCGACGCTGCTTAAAATCATGGCCGGCATCACGACGCCCGACGACGGCAAAATCACCGGGCGTAAAGGTCTGCGTACCGCGTACATTCCCCAGGATGAGAAGTTCGCCGCCGAGAAAACCATCGGCGAGATATTGTCCGATTCGATCGAAGGCGACGTGGAAATTCATGAGCGCGAAACCCGTGTCAATATCATGGCCACACGCATGGGCTTCCCGGACATCGCCGCCACCGCGTCAACTCTTTCAGGCGGCTGGCGCAAACGCCTTTCGATCGCATCCAAGTTAATTACCGACCCTGATGTCGTCTTTCTCGACGAGCCTACCAACCACCTGGATCTCGATGGTGTTCTCTGGCTGGAAAAGATGCTCAATGACGGCACCTTCCCCTTCGTGTTGGTTACACACGATCGCACGTTTCTCGAGAACGTTTGCAGCCGCGTGGTAGAACTCAATCAAATTTACGCCGACGGCTGCCTGGTCGTCAACGGAAAATACACCGATTTCCTCGTCGCCCGTGAAGAGTACATTACTGCACAGGCGCACCTCGAGCAGGCAATCGCCAGCAAAGTCCGACGTGAAATCGCCTGGCTGCAACGCGGCGCCATAGCCCGTCAGACAAAAGCGCAGGCGCGAATCGACGAAGCAGGACGCCTGATCGATGCACTTGCTGAAGTGAAATTCCGCAATGCCCAAAATGCATCTGTAGAGATTGATTTCAACGCGTCGGGCCGCAAGACGAAAGAACTTCTGGTCGGCAAGCACCTGGAGAAATCCATGGGCGGCCGCATGCTGTTCCACAATGTCAACATGGTTCTATCGCCTGGTGTTCGCCTCGGATTGATCGGTGCCAACGGCAGCGGAAAAACCACGTTTCTCAAAGTCATCGACGGCCAACTCCAACCGGACAAAGGCACAATCAAAAGAGCCGATGCCTTGCGCGTCGTGGTATTCGATCAAAACCGCGATCAGCTCGACCAAACTCAAACTCTGCGCAGAGCGCTGTCCCCAGTCGGAGATACGGTGACCTATCAAGGTCGGCCGTTGCACGTGTCCACATGGGCTAAGAAATTCCTCTTCCGCAGCGATCAGCTCGACATGCCCATTAGTTATTTGTCGGGCGGCGAACAAGCTCGCATTCTAATCGCCAACTTGATGCTGCGACCGGCCGACATTCTGATTCTGGACGAACCGACAAACGATCTGGACATTCCTTCACTCGAAGTTCTCGAAGAGAGCTTGCAAGAATTTGCCGGCGCCGTCGTCCTCGTTACCCACGATCGCTTTATGCTGGACAGCGTTTCAACACTCATACTCGCCCTCGACGGAAAAGGCAATGCTGCCTATTTCGCCGACTACCCGCAATGGCAAAATTCGCCGTTCGCGCGCGACAGCGTTCGACCGGGTTCTGCCTCGACCGCACCGGCGGGCGGAAGCCCGCTAATGCAGGCTGGCAGCCTGCGCTCCTCTACTGATGCAAGCCCGCAGTCGGAGCGCAAGAAACTCTCCACCAACGAAAAGCGCGAGCTAAACAACATAGAGCAAACGATCGAAACCGCGGAGAACGAAGTCAAAAAGCTCGAAGCAAAACTCACGGATCCCACAATCGCATCCAATCACGTCAAACTACAAGAGATCATGCAGCAGGTGCACGACGCGCAAGAAAAAGTTCACCGCCTGTACGAACGCTGGCAAGACCTCGAAGCCCGCGCGCACAGCACTTAAAAATCGCCCGCGGCAAGGTCCCAAAGTCTCACTGTTGTGCATCAACTTATAAGATGATCAATGAAAGATAGCCCAGGAAACCGCAAGCAGTGCGGATGAGGCACAGGCAGCGGGTTGCAGCCAAATATGACTGAAATCATGCAAGCACTCGGCATCAACAAATTTGTTTAGTTCTCATAGCGAGATCGCAAGGGGTTCGAGACTCTTCTGCATCCATATAATCACAGCTACAATTCAAAAGCAGCACCGGTAGACTATACGCGATGACGCGAGGAAAAAGTAATGACCATCAAAACACACTATAAGAAGGAACTCAAAACGAAGAAAGGCGCAAATTACAGCGTCGCTCATGCGGGACCATTCGAAGATCTGCACCAGTTTGAAGTCGAGCATCCAAGGCTAAAACGCAACGTGCCGAAGTTCTTCCTCAAAGACGAGCTCGGACTCACCGGCATGCAGGTGTCGCTAAATCGAATGCCGGCTGGAGCTGCTGTGCCCTTCTATCACAAACACAAACAAAACGAAGAGCTCTATATCTTCATCAAAGGCAAAGGCCAAATGCAAATTGATGGTGACATCATCGAGGTGTCAGAGGGCACATCGATTCGCATTTCGCCCAACGGTGAAAGAACCTGGCGCAATACTGGAGACGAAGACCTCTACTGCATTTGCATTCAGGCAAAAGAAAATAGCTTGTCGCAAGAAACGTTCGAAGACGGTGTTCCGGTCGAACGTCAAGTAACTTGGCCGTAAAAGCGGGCTAGGACACGCCGCTACGAAAAAAACAAAACAAAAACGCAGTGCAACCGTTTTGCGGTCGCACTGCGTATGATTCTTGGGCTTGCGCTAGTCGCGATCTTTGCGAATCACCGTCGTACCCGAGTCGTCGCGATGGATTACCGTCGTGCGCCGTCTCGGACGTACCAGCATCTCGTCGCGAGGCAACACGCGCCGGAAGGAGCGATGGATATCGAGCCTCCTGTTAGGCAGTATTACCGTCGTTCTGCGGTGCATTCTCACTCCGTTGTCCGGTGTCACAATCACGGCTGCAAAAGCCGTGGTGCCGGCGGTCAACGCAGTGAGCGCAGCCATAGCCAAAGCTCGTCTTAACATGCGGAGATCCTCCCTTACTGCTCACCGGAGGACGCCCGTTGAGAGCGCAAGTTTCCAGGCAATGCAGAGACGGTGCCGGCAAAAGGTGCTTTGCTTAACCAGAATTAGCCTGGACATTGGCCTCCAGCGGACAGAAGCGTTGTCAAACACCAGCTCGACGAGATATCCTGAATATGTTGAGATTTATATACTCGGCAATCCAGCCGGGTTCGCCGGATTGAGGCAGTGGAGGGACGACAATGGCTGTGACACAAAGCGCGGTGACCACCTGCAAAATGCTGGTCGGCGGCAAGTGGGTTGATTCGTCGGTAAAAGAATTCACCAACGTTTGCAACCCATCGACAGGCGAAATAATCGCCAAAGTACCTGTGGGCAACAAGCAGGATGTCGACCGCGCCGTGCAGGCAGCACAAAAGGCTTTCGAAAGCTGGAAAGAAGTTCCGGTCGTCGAGCGCGCTCGCGTCATGTTCAAATTCAAAGCACTGATGGAGCAAAATTACGATGCGATTGCTCAATCAATCAGCCGCGAGCACGGCAAAACCCTCCCCGAAGCAAAAGCCTCCATCTTCCGCGGAATTGAAGTTGTTGAATTCGCGTGCGGCATCCCCAGCCTGATGATGGGCGAATGCCTGGAAAACATTGCCACCAACGTAGACTGCGAAACAATGCGCCATCCGCTTGGTGTCGTCGCCGGTATCACTCCGTTCAACTTCCCGGCGATGGTGCCGTTGTGGATGTACCCAATCGCTATCACCTGCGGCAACGCATTTATATTGAAGCCGTCGGAGAAAGTTCCGCTGACCAGCCTCTACATTGCAGAATTGCTCATGGAAGCCGGCTTGCCCGAAGGCGTGTTCAATATCGTGCACGGCGGCAAGGAAGCCGTCGACGGATTGCTCGAGCATCCGCTGGTCAAAGCCATTTCATTCGTAGGATCAACACCGATCGCCAAGTACGTTTATACGACCGGATCAGCCAACGGCAAGCGTGTGCAGTCGGCCGGCGGCGCCAAAAACCACCTCATCATTATGCCGGACGCAGACATGCAATACACCGTGCAAGCACTGCAAGCTTCGGCATTCGGTTGCGCAGGCGAACGTTGCATGGCCGGCAGTCTCGCCATTCCGGTGGGCAGCGCCGCAGATGAGTTCGTACCGATGCTGGTTGAATCAGCTAAGAAAATGAAAGTCGGCCGCACCGACACGCCTGACGGCGCGCCGGATATGGGGCCCGTCATTACCGCCGAGCATTTGAAGAAAGTGCAGAGCATGATCGAAAAAGGTGCTAAGGAAGGCGCCGAGGTGGTGCTCGACGGCAGAGCCGTAAAAGTACCGGATGCCCCGCAAGGCTTTTTCCTCGGTCCAACCATTATCGACAAAGCGAAGCCGGAAATGAGCGTCGTGAAGGAAGAAATTTTTGGTCCGGTACTCAGTGTGGTGCGCGCCGCCACTGTCGAAGACGCGATCAAGCTCGGGCAAGAATGCCCGTTCGGCAATGGTGCGGTCATTTATACGAGCAGCGGCAGAACCGCACGCGAGTTCAAGCATCGCTTCAACGCCGGCATGATCGGCATCAACGTTGGAGTGCCGGCGCCGATGGCGTGGTTCCCCTTCACCGGATGGAATCATTCGTTCTATGGCGATCAGCACATCCAGGGCAAAGAAGCGATCAACTTCTACACCCAGCAAAAGGTGACGATGACGCGCTGGTTCGAATCGAAGGACAGCAAATTCCACGATCCGATCTGGAAAGGCAAAAACTAACACCCTAGCTGGCAGCCTGCGCTCCGCTGTAGCGACGGGCGTAAGCTCTAGCCGAACTTAAATTCAATCGGAGTTTGCACGTCCGGGTGCAAGCTCTTGTGCACCGGACAAGTCATTGCCGCGTTGCGCAGTTTCTGTTCCTGCTCCTGCGTCAGTTTACGCGGTACGTGAAACGTGACGGTCAATTTGGCGATCCGTCTCGGAGGCGAATCAGACATCTCTTTGAGCACGCGAACTGTCGAGCCGGACAGGTCGATGTTCTCGCGCTGAGCCACCATGCCCATGATGGTCATCATGCAAGTGCCGAGCGCTGTCCCGACCAAGTCAGTGGGAGAAAAGAATTTCCCCTCGCCATTATTGTCCTTGGGCGCGTCAGTAAGAATACTGTTTCCCGACGGCTCGTGCGTCGCCTTGCAGCACAACTTGCCTTCGTAAACTATGTCAACCTGCACCATGATAACTCTACCTCCTTGAGGGGGGTTAGTTTACCACAGCGCCACTTTAGCCCTTGGAAGCGCCGGATTGCACGACCTGTTGCGCACCGACTGCGTGCTGCACTTGCTGCACCACCGGCGGTATCGACGCCGTGACGTTGTCCATGGTGGCGGTAACATTATCAACAACGTTGTCCATCGTAGCGGTGACATTATCGACAACGTTTTCCATCATCGCTGCCATCGAAGGAGCCAAGGAGGCCATTGAAGCAGCCGGCATCGCATGCAACGGCACTCTGTGAAAACGCTGCTGTCTGTGCTCTGTCGGACGAATGATATTCCTTGCCAATCCGACCTTCTCGAGCAGCCAAATGCTAACCCACGTCAAATCGAATTCCCACCAGGCCATACCGTGCCGAGCGGATTTCGGCATCGCGTGGTGATTGTTGTGCCAGCCTTCTCCCAGCGTGAGCATGGCTACGTACCATACGTTGCGGCTGTCTTCCCGGGTGTCGTATAGACGATATCCGGCACTCTGCAGGTGACAAACCGCGTTGACCATTTGAGTCCCAATGAACACCGTGAGAGTAGCGGCCACGTTAGCCAGCAAGGCCACCCAGCCGAAAGCGAAAAATAAAGCCACACGCGCAATGATGTTAACACCGAGGCAAAGCGCGGCTTGATACGCCTTGTGCTCTGTGCCCAGCACCCGGAAAAACGGATCTGCCATCAGCTCGCCGGCTGCGCGCTGTAATTCTTCGTCAGTCTGCACCCCGCGCATCTTGGTCATCCAACCGAACATGGCGTGCCAGAATCCATCATTGGGCGAATGAGGATCGCCTGGCTGATCGGATTTCCGATGGTGCAAGCGATGCACACCCACCCAGACAATGGGCGAGCCCATGAGGCAAAAGTAGCCGCCGGCCACAATGACGTACATGAGCCAACGGGGTAGCCTCAAAGATTTATGCGTCAGTAGGCGGTGATAGCCTAAAGTAATGCCAAGTCCCTGATAATAAAACGACCCAAAAAACCAGGCCATGAACGATGCGACAGTCCACCAGCCGAGTTGGTGTGAAATCGACAAAATAAGGGTCCCCCAGAAGAATTCCGCGTGATGCTCACCTTTATAGCACGAAGGCCCCCAAATCGGTGTTTAACACCGGGTTAGAACCGGATCACAAGAGGCAAAAGACGCTTATCGCCCACGCCTGCCGCATAGAGAGGCTTGCGGACAATTTTTATGAAGCTCCAGTAAAATACTCGGGAGTAGCAAGTTCAAAGCAACCGCAGGAAACCATGAAGCTGAGCCGATTCGTCAGACTCGCAGTCAAATCCTTTCTATTCATTTCGTTGTTGTTTACCCCCTCGGTTGCCGCGGAGCAAGACCAGTCGTCGCTGTCCGGACAGGCAAGCACAGCCGTAGGCAGACCGAGGATCGGTCTGGCACTCGGCGGCGGCGGCACACGTGGGATCGCTCACCTCGCCGTCATTCGCGAATTGGAGAAAAATCACATACCGATAGATTGCATCGCCGGCACCAGCATGGGGGCAATTGTCGGCGGGCTCTATTGTGCCGGATTGAACACCGATGAGATCGAGGATTTCTTCCGCAACAAATCAATGGTGCGTTCCTATGACACGGTGCCTATATTTTTACGCGTCACTCTGGTGCCTATCTTCGCCATACCGCACGTCGTGTTTCACAATTACGACGGGCTATATCGTGGACATAAATTCGCAAAATATATCAATGAACGCGTTGCGTCCGAATGCAGGCGCATCGAAGATTTGAAAATCCCATTTTGCGCCGTCGCCTCCAATCTTCTGGATGGACAACCGGCCGCTCTCACCACCGGCAACCTCGGCCGCGCCTTGCAAGCAAGCTCCGCCATTCCGGAGTTGCGCAAGCCGGTGATTTACGACGGCAAGTTGCTTGTCGACGGTGGCGTCGTAGCCAATTTGCCTGTCGATCAGTGTCGCGCCATGGGAGCCGACATCGTGATTGCCGTCAACGTCGACGAACAGCTGGTCGAGCTCAAAGACAATCATTTTCGCAAGATTGGCACGGTGCCCTACCGCTGCCTGAATATGCATTTAAGCAGCATTGATGCACCACAAGTTTCCAAGGCTGATCTATGTATTCATCCTGACGTAGCGGGTATCCAATTGCTGTCCCGCAGCCTTAAGGACATGGACCTGGCTATGGCCGCCGGCCAAAAAGCAACCGTACAAGCAATTCCAGCGATAAAAGACCTGATCAACAAAAAGCTCGCCAAAAATGGCAGGGAGTTAGAAGAATGAACGCATCGGCATCCGAAGGCACAAATTACTATTTCAAACGCGCGGCAAAAGAGCTCGGCATCGGACACCATTTGGAACAGGTGCTGATCACCGCCAAACGGGAGCTGAAGGTCGAATGCACCGTCGAGCTGGACAATAAAGAACTGGCATCATTCACGGGCTACCGCGTGCAGCACGACAACTCACGCGGACCAATGAAGGGCGGATTGCGATATCACCCGGAAGTTGATCCCGATGAAGTCAACTCGCTGGCAGCCTTGATGACGTTCAAAACCGCCGTCGTCAATATTCCCTACGGAGGCGCAAAGGGCGGCATCTCCTGCGATCCCAATAAACTTTCCCATTCCGAATTGCAGCGATTGACCCGTGTTTTCATCGACAATATTCACGACATTCTCGGACCACAGCTTGATATTCCCGCACCGGATATGGGAACCAACGCCCAGACGATGGCGTGGATTGTAGATCAATATTCGAAGTATCATGGCTGGACTCCCTCGGTAGTAACCGGAAAACCGATCGAGTTGGGCGGCAGTGCCGGCAGAGAAGCTGCCACCGGGCGCGGTATCGCGATGATTACCCAATCGGTTCTCGACGACCACCAAATAAACATGGACGGAGTGCGAGTGGCGATTCAAGGCTTCGGCAACGTCGGCTCTTGGGCGGCCCGCTTCCTTTATGACAGGGGCGCCCGCATCGTAGCCGTAGCCGATGCCACCGGCGCGATTTACAAGAAGTCGGGCATCGACATTAACGGGCTCACCGCACACACTCAAGCACGCGGTTCCATTAGCGGCTATAAGGACGCAGATCAGACCTCGCCTGCCGATTTATTCTCTAGCGACTGCGACGTGCTGATTCCGGCCGCTCTCGGCGGCGTCTTGCACAAAAACAATGCCGACGACGTGCGCGCCAAGGTAGTCATTGAAGGAGCAAACGCCCCGACTACACCGGAAGCCGATGAGATTCTAACGAAGCGCGGAATCACCGTTGTCCCCGACATTCTTGCCAACGCAGGCGGCGTCGTGGTCAGCTACTTCGAGTGGGTGCAAAACATCCAGACCTTCCGTTGGACGGAAGAGCGCGTCATCAACGAGCTGGCCGCCATCATGTCGGAAGCGTATAAGGAGACAAAGTCCATAGCGAAATCGAGCCGCTGCGATTTGCGCACCGCCGCTTTCCAACTGGCTATATCTCGCGTAGCACGCGCCAGTGCTTTGCGCGGATTGGAGAATGAAAACTTCTGTTTGCTCTCTGCACCGAAGGTATAGAAAGCACATCAGATGGATGAAAGAGAAGTATCAGTCGAATTAAAACGTGAGGGCGAAGACGCCCCTGTGCTCGGCGCTCCGGTTAGTGAGCTGGAAGAACACAGAGATTTAGATCAGTCCGACAAAGACTACCTCGACTGGTACCACAACGTGTACCAGGGTGACACAGTGCCTCAACTGACTTGGCGCGCGATCATCATGGGCGGACTGCTCGGCTCGCTTATGTCGATTTCCAATCTCTATACGATGATCAAAGTCGGCTGGGCGTTCGGCGTGGCGATCACGGCGTGCGTTCTCTCATTCGTAATTTGGAACGCCCTTCGCATTCCATTCCGCAAGCTGACGCCGATGTCGATATTAGAGAATACGTGCATGCAGTCGACCGCTTCGGCCGCCGGCTACTCGACCGGCTCCACCATTGCCACCGCATTCGGTGCGTATCTTCTGATCACCGGTAAACATATTGGGTGGCAGATCCTCCTGCCGTTCACTTTACTCACCGCCGCTCTTGGTGTTTTCATGGCGGTGCCGATGAAACGCCAGATGATCAACCGGGAAAAACTACCATTTCCCGACGGAATCGCCGCCGCTGAAACATTGCGCAGTTTATACTCGCGCTCGAAAGAATCCGTGCAACAAGCGAAAGCGCTAATCGGAACGCTCGTGGTCGGAGCCGTTGTCGGCATCATGCGCGCCGGTGATTTCGCTTTCCAAAAAACGTTGGGTCTAAAGCTGCCGGATCTTTATGCCTTCCCTTATCTATTCAAAGGCAAAGAATTCCCGAGCTTCGGATTCGAACCGAGTGTAATGCTCGTCGCCGCGGGCATGATTGTCGGTTTGCGCGTGTCCGTATCGATGCTTGTCGGGTCCTGCTTGCTTTACTTTATAATCGGCCCTATGTTGTTACAATCGGGTGAACTCCAGAGTCCCGAGTTGTTGATCAAATGGTCGCTCTGGACGGGCAGCGCCTTGATGGTGACGTCCGGACTGATGGCTTTGGCGCTGCAGTGGAAGCAAGTTGCACGTTCGTTTAGCGTGCTGAAGCCCGGCGGACAGAAATCGACCATTGAAGAAATTGCCAGACTGGAAGTACCGAGCAAATGGTTTTTGCTGGGAGCAATTCCCTTGCTCATATTAATGGCCTTGCTTCAATACGTCGCATTCTCGATTGCGATTCCACTCGGCGTCCTCTCAGTCTTGCTCAGCTTCTTTCTGGCACTGGTTGCCTGCAGGTCGACCGGCGAAACAAACGTTACACCAATTGGAGCGATGGGAAAAGTTAGCCAGCTCATCTTTGCGGTTCTCTCCCCCGCCAACGCCACCACGAATTTGATGGTCGCTTCGTGCACAGCAAACATTGCGTCCAGCTCTGCCGACCTGTTGACCGATTTGAAGAGCGGTTATTTGCTCGGTGCTAACCCGCGGAAGCAGTTTCTGGCTCAATTGACGGGCGTCGTGTTTGGAACGCTGGCGATCGTGCCGGCCTGGTACCTCATGATCCCTGATGCGAAAACACTCGATGCCTTCCATCCGCCCTCCACCTATGTTTACAAGGCGGTGGCCGAGGCGTTGTCACACGGCATTTCATACGTGCCTCTCACGGCCCGCTGGGGTATGCTCATCGGCGGAGTGCTGGGAATCATTCTGGCTTCTCTCGAGCACTTCTATCCGAAGACACGTAAATATTTGCCTTCGCCGATGGGATTGGGACTTTCCTGGGTGATGGTCTTCTCCAACAGCGTCGCCTTCTTCATCGGGGCCGTTATCTCGGCGATTTGGCTGAAGGTCAACAAGAAGTCGGGCGAGCAGTTCATAATTCCAGCGGCATCCGGGGCGATTGCAGGAGAGTCGCTTGCCTGCGCGTTTATAGCCATGTTCCAGGCGGTCGGCCCGCTGCTGAGAGCGCTTGTACACTAGCTCCGGGCGACGGACGCCATTTGTCGCCCGCCTAGCAGTCAGGCTGTACCTGAAGTACAATCTCTAGTTGATATGCCGGTACAAGATAAGCAGAAGCAAACCATTCTGAAGGCAATTGGTGACCTCGGCCGTCGCGTGACGCCCGCCGACGTGGCCACGAAAACCGGCTTGCCGGTTCTCGTCGTGCAGCAAGAGCTCAACAAGGTTGCCTTCGAGACCGGCGGCAACATGCAGGTTGGGGATAAGGGCGACATTGTTTATAGTTTTCACCCGGGCTTCACCAACAGCTACCTGGCTAAAGGCGTGGCGGCAGCTTTTGTGGTTCTTGGCGCAAAGCTTGCGGAAGTCGGATTCTACTTGCTGCGGATTTCATTTGGCATTGCGCTTATCGCCTCGCTGATAACCATCGTGGTATTGCTGCTGCTGATTGCGGTGATCGTATCAAGAGGTCTGGGCAGCGGTGATGACGACGACCGCGGCGGCGGCTTTCCAATATTCATGCCCACCGGCGGATTTCATTTCAGCTTCTGGGACTGGATGATTTTGCGCGACCTGTTTTTGTGGGACGCGATGACGAGACGTCCGGTGCAATACTACGACTACCGCCGTCCCACAATTCGCCAACGCTCGCGCTCGAATTTTCTGCTCAATTGTTTTTCGTTCTTATTCGGTGATGGCGATCCCAATGAAGGGATCGATCAAAAACGCTGGCAAGTAATCGCGCAGGTGATCAAGAAAAACGGCAACGTGGTGACGGCAGAACAACTGGCCCCATACACAGGCGCCGATCCGAAAGATGAAAACGCAGTGTTGCCGGTGCTGGTTCGTTTCAACGGTCAGCCGGAAGTTACGCCCAAGGGCAATATCATTTACGTGTTCGAGGCGATGCAATCTACAGCCGCCGATCAAGATGTGCATCCTCCGGCGTATCTCCAAGAATTCCCGTGGAAGTTCACCAACATCCCGGAAGGTGAACTGCTGCCGGTATTCATAGTGGCCGGACTCAACGTAGCCGGCGCTTGGACGGTTTGGAACTGGTTCCACAACCAGCCTTCCCTGGCGCACAGCCGGCTGATGACTCTGGTGATTGCTCTGGTTGTGTATGGAACTTTGTTCGTCACAATTCCAATCGTAAGAACACTCTTAAACTCCCTGCGCAACAAGCGAATTGAAATACGAAATCAAAAACGATACCAACATGCCGAGCTTGTGGCAAAACCTTCCGACAAACTGTTAAACAAACTCGCCGAAGCACAAGAATTCAGAGGATCGCGAAAGATCACGGAGAAAGACGTGGTCTACACGACCGAGAAGGACGCGCTCGATCAGCCCGACGAACTCTCGGAAAAATTCACCCAGAAGGAATTCGATGCTTCACCCTGATTCGCGGCCGGATACGCAGATACGGCAGAGTCCACTAATACCCCTGCTCGTCGGGCTGGCGATAGCAGCTATGGTGGCAGTAGTTGTCGCAGTTTGGATCGTCATGGACATCCCGGGGACGACCACCGTAGTCAAAGTGCTGAGCATCGGAAATGATACTGTCGCAGTAAACATCCAATCCACGCTTTCCGACATTCAAGCAATCTTGCGTGATACCACAACCGAACAGAGTCATGCGGAGGAAGCGAAGTCTTTGCTGCTCGCTAAGCTTCCGCACGCCAACACCACAGAGTCCGTGCAAATTCTCAACCAGGTAGCAGAGCTGACGCTAAAACATCACCTCGACGCAAGTGCTCTGGCAAAACAGTATGCCAATCTCGGAGACAGGTTGGTGATCGCTCACAATGCCTCGGAAGCCGAGAGGGCCTACCGCCAATGGGCAGAACTAACCCCTGCGGGATTACGCCCGATGATCGCCGACAGCTTGCGTGAAAGTGCGCAGGCGTACGCTACCAGCGATCCACGCAGTGCGGAAATTGGCAGGCTACGCCAACTTGCCATGCTCAACGCCTTTGTCACAGATAAGCGCGAGCAAGAAATTGTCGACACGCTGGCAACACTCGGCTGGATGTACAGAGAGCAGCACCGCTTTACCGATGCTGCTCGTATGTATGACGAGGAAGCTGCAATCACCGATAACAGTGTGATGAACCAAGCCATGTTGCAATTAGATCTTGCCTCGCTCAACACCGATCAGGCTAAGTTCGTGGACGCCGATCGCGCTTACCAAAGAGCGGCCGGACTGTTCAGCAAGCTAGGCAATCATTTCTGGGAAGGATTGACCTACGCCAAGACAAGCAGCTCGCTTTTCGAACAACATGAGTTCGATAAGTCGCAGAAGTATGCCGGCAAAGGTCTGGAACTTATGATGGCCAATCAATCACAAGGCAACGTCGGTTGGCGTACCGCCTACTATTTTCCCGAGGCGATTTTCGCTTGTGGAACTGTGTTTTATCACAACGATAAAAAGGACGAGTTAGTCAGAGCGTTTGCTCAAGGTTTGCAGTTTCTGGATTCGCAAGGTCTAGGCAACAGCCACCTTTCGGCGACCTATCTTGCCCGCTATATTCAAGCGTTGCAAAATTCCGGTCACGACCAAGATGTGCCGGCATTACAAAAAAGGCTCGCCGACATCAATCATCACGCCAAATGACACCCGCTTGTTAACCGTACCTTAAACTCGCTGCCTCACTGTAGTAGTTGACCGACAGTGAGGTTCGCTTATGAACGATTACACTGCCCGCCTTGCGCTACTGACTGCAGTGGTGCTTCTTTGGTCCCCAGCGAGCAGCCTGGCCAAGACCCCGAATCAACAAGATATCGCAGCGCTTACAGATGAAATAGTGATAAAGGAACTCGATCTATTTAAATTGAACGCGTCCACAAAAATAAACGCCATGCCACATAGCCCGTGGGCGGCGAGACGTTGGGCGGCGATTGGCGCAACCAATGGAGCGCTGACCACTATTGGTGCCTTGCAAACCGGAGCGGGCAGATTCTATTGGCTGAATACGACAAAACGCGCACCGAACAACTACTTCGCCACGGCTGCCCGCTCTCGTGTTATCGCCAACTGCATAACTGTAGGCGGAAGCGCATTCGAGCTGGCTGCTGACGTATTATCGGGCTACAGAGAACACCGACACGGCACCGACCTCGCTTCCGCAAGACGAAACGCCGCAGACTTGACGAAAGAAATCGACGAGTTGCTGCTACAAAGATCTTCGGCTGTGAAAGCACTTGATTGGAATGAGCCGGAACGGACGATTGCGCAACGCGAAGGAGCCGTTCTCCAGGATCTGCGCGACATGGGCGACAATGAATTTGCCAGATTCTATGCGCAGGCTAAGAGCGCTAGATTCACGCGCAACCTCGGATATATCATCTCCATGATCAGCAACGCGGAGTCGGGAGTGGGGTCCGCGTATGCGAGTCTGTATGCTCCTTATCAGACGCAATTGAATTCAAGAGTCCGCACACGCAATGGCGGTGTCGGCGGGATCTGCGACATCATCTCAGGCGGACTAAACGTCTCAGCGCCTTTTTTGAACCGGGCAGGTGGAGCGCTCGAAAGAATGTCAGCGCGGAGCGCCGTCTGTAAGGACCTCGACGTTCAACAAATCGACAAAATGGATCAATTGCAACAGCACCAGGACGAATTACTGTCCATGCTGAAGGATAAACCAATTCTGACTGTCAAAGCAGAACTGCTGCATCAACAGGCTGTGAAGTCGGAATTGGGAATTCTCGTCCAACACGCAGCGATGAGAAAGTCTGAGCAAAAAGCAGCACGACATCGTTTCATTGAAAATGTAATTAATTCAGGAGTCAGTGGTGGCACGAAGATTGCCAACGGCGTCGGCGGCACAATGGGAGCATTTCGCTATACCAAAGATGCCCATGCACGCTTTTTGACCACCGGTGAGGTGGCAATCACGTATGGTGCAGGCAACGCGTTTTCTACGATGGAGACTCTGCGCAATCAATTTTGGAACGAACTGACCAGCAAACGCGCTCGCGATCATCACACGAGCGCGAAGCAAATCTTGAAGGACCAGATTGCCGAACTCGATGCGCAAAAAGCGGCCATCAAGGATAGAACAAACGCCAAATTTGCCGGCGCACCAAACCAGGGTATCGATTGATTAATGACTGATCGGGATCATGAACTCGTAGGGGCGCGCAACGCGCCGCCCTTACAGTGCAAATATACTTCTCAGTTGCGACCAGTTATAATTTCGCCCGCAAAGAACAACCGCGACATTTTTGCCGGCATAATGGTCCTTCTGCTTAATGAACGCCGCCACGGCCACGCCGGCGGCACCCTCCACCAGCCAGCGTTCGTGCTCGGCGATCAGCCGCATGGCGTCCGCGATTTCTGCCTCGGTGACGGTGATGTGCTCGTCGATAACCTGCCGGCAAAGATCGAATGTTACTGTCCCAGGTTCCACGCCACCAGCAGTCGAGTTCGAAAGCGTCGGTTGTTCAGGAACATCGACGATCTGCTTCTCCTCGATGCATCGGAGCATAGCCGGTGCATTTTCTGGCCAGCACCCGACGATTCGAACCTTTGGCGCCGCAGTTTTCAGATAACTTCCAATGCCCCCGACCAGCCCGCCGCCACCGACGGCAACGAAGACCGCATCGAGCTCGGCATCGTTCGCCAGTTCAAGACCAAGCGTTCCCTGTCCGGCGACAACATGAATGTCGTTGTACGGCGAAACAAATGGGGCGCCAGTTTGCTCGGAATTCTTTCGCGCCTCGATTTCGGCCGTCAGGCAATCGCCATCCACCGCAACGATTGTTGCTCCCAAATTTCGAATAGCCTCTTGCTTGACCTGCGACGTTTCGCGCGGGAGATAAATGCAGGCGTTGATGCCGAGTTTGCTGGCCGCATATGCAACAGCCATTCCGTGGTTGCCTGTCGACGCCGCCACGATCCGCAGCGGCGGCGCATCGTGCCGTCCTGCGTTCTCCTGCAGATGCATGAGCTTGTTGAACGCACCACGCAGTTTAAACGAGCCGGTATGCTGGAGATGCTCACATTTGAGATAGACATTCGCGCCCGACCGTTCGCTGAGCACGTTGGAGCGTTCGAGTGGCGTACGCACCACCGACTCGTTGATCCGGCGGTGGGCGTCGAGAACCTGTGCGTGAACATCATTCATTGGGTTAGAAAATGCTGCAGGCGTTGCATCGCCCGATCGAAGCGATCAGGTTCAAGACTGAAGCACAGGCGCGCCCAGCCGGGAGTTCGCGCCCATTTGGGCGGATTGAGCAACAACTTTTGTTGCCTCGCCAGGTCCGTGCACATCTTCTCGTCGAACTTGCCCAGAACGAAGAGTCCGCCTCGCTTCGCTGAATCTAAGCGATCGCCTAATCCATGGCTTCGCAAAACGGCGAGCACACGTTCGCGCTGATCGTGCAAGCGCCTGCGCATGCTCAATAGATATTCCTCGACTTCCGCGAGTTCTTTTGCCAGATCCATCATCGGATGCGGCGCTTTATCAAGAAAAACTGAATAGAGACCATCCCAGGCTCGCAAGCAAACCGATGGCGGCATCAACGTGATTGCTTGCAGCTCGTCCGCCCAATGCTCGTCGGGACAAGCCATGAAGCCATCGCGTATGCCGCCGGCGGCGAATCCTTTGGCCAGCCCATCGCATACGAATAGCCACTTCGCTTCGGGGCGATTCAAGAAAGCGGCGAAACTGAGTTGCGGATCTGTCCACGATCCTAATTGGGGATCGCTCAAGAGAAAAAAGATTTCATCGGCAAGAACGTATATACCCTGTTGCGCACACAACTGCATGATACCGGCCACGGTATCATGCTCAAAGAATAGTCCGCTTGGATTGTTCGGTTGGGTCAACCAGAGCAAGTCCACCTTTTCCGGTGACTTCGCTAGCGCCTGCACCGTGATCGGAAATCCCTGTTCAGCTTCCGTATCGATGAGGACGCAGCGTCCACCATGGTACGCCACCAGAGAATATACTAGGCCGTATGAGCCTCGTGGCATAGCCACGACCGGTGTCCGACCCAGCCGCTTTCTCAACACGCGAACAAGATTCCCAAGCAATGGGAAAGCTCCTTGCCCGAGAGCTATTCGCGACTCAGATACTTTGACGCCTCGCGTAAAGTCCACATATGCGGCGATTCTCGATTTCACAACTTCCGGCAGTCCGGATTTGACAGGCTCCAGAAATCCCTTAATCAAGCCGCGCAATAGTGCGTTAGGAACAGGAGCCTCGAACTCGCCATAATCAAATCTGAGAACGTCCGCGTCCTCGGGATCAATTGGCTTTGGCGCAAAGGCGGGATCTGAAGCAACTGATTTGAACCAGTCTGAGACCTGCGCAACCGGACAGAAACGTCCCAATTCTTTGTTCGCCCCGGAGTCTGGAAACGGAAAGGACAGAAGATCATCGAACAGCCATTCATAATAAAGCTGTGCCGGGTAAGGAATGCGCGAATACGACAGCTCCGCAGCAACATCAAGCCCCTCGATCCACAAGTCCGGCAAGTTGATGGCGAAGCTCAGTTCCAGATCCGGACAAACGGTATTCTTGATTAGCCCATAGAGAAACACGAGGTTCGGCGGCAACGTCTGCTCGCCAAGCAAACGCATCATCACATTCGATTTCAACTGCGATCCGATATCGAAGTTATCGGAGTCGTCGATAACATACCAGCGATCGGGATGAGCCTCCGCTTGCCTGATGAATGTTTGCAGCACAAGGGGAGAGGGATTATCCATCTCATACGGTGCCAGCAAACAAATCTTCGGTGCAAACAAATCATCGAGCGCCATCAATTCAGCAAGATCGTCATTGCCGGAGATAGGCGAACATTCAATCGAGCTGAAAATCCCGCGATAAACCGATTGCAGCGAACCAGAAAGCAGCACCTGATCGCCTGGCTGCAAAACCATGGATAGGATGCTATGAACCAGCTGCATCCGTTCTGGTCCAACAAAAAGCTCCTGCGGTTTCACCGAAAGACCACAGTAAGTTTTGAGAAACCGCGAAATCTTTGTTCTCAAACTCAGATCGCCACGTTCGTGCGGATACGGCACCGTTTTCCGGCCAAGAAACTCCTGAGTCAATCGAGCGAGAAAACTAATCTGCTCTTCGGAAACGTTAGAGAGATCAATTTCACGCCTCATTTCTCCCAAGCCGAGCGTGTTCAAGTTTCTAACGAAAGACAACATCGGCCTTTCAAAACGAGTTCGCGCCTGCATTACAAGCAGATCGTGATAAAGCATCCGTCCTTTCTCAAGCCATCGCATGGCAGTTGCCGCCGGAATAGACTGCGTCGAGCTATAGGACGTGTAAAAGTGGAACTTGATGCCGTACGCCTTTTCGAGTGCCACCAGCGAGGCGATGTCTGTGTCATCGGCTTGTTGAATGCGCCTGCTCCATCGCAACGTCGGCTCATAGCCGCGCCGCCGGAAGACACCGTCTATTGCTTCCAGACCAGGTCTGCCGCCGAAAATCAACGTAAGCAGTCCACCGGCATTGAGACAAAGTTGCGCTTGCTCGAGAGCGCGCGCAATCAAGGGCAAACCAAATCGATCCTCGAGAATACCTTGCTCAAAGCAGTAATTGCTAAGGTCATACAAGTCGCGAGTGCTCAGCCCTTTTTTATCTTTGACCGATTCGCCGTGTGGGTGAAGCACCTGGGGTATGCAACCAATTACGTGATCGAACCTCTCGTCGCGCGCCAATGGCTCCTGCAGCAGATCGGATACCGCCACTCTAAATGCTTCCACAAGCGGAGCACCAAAGGCGGTGGTGAGCAGGTTGCCCTGCGCGTCGCTGCCGTTCAACCAGGTATTCAACCGTGCGATGGCAACAGCTATCGGATTGAGGTCGAGTCCTAATACGTTGCGGGCGAGCGTTCTCTTCAGCAATAAGATGCTAATCCAGCCGGTGCCGGCGCCGAGTTCCACCACCGACTGACCTTTGAAAACTTCCGGCTCTTTCAGCAAGCCTTCAGCAAATGTTCGTCCCCATTGCTCGGGCTCGAATGTGGCCGGATGCAGAATCAGCCTGATCGGCTCCTCACATCCGGGAACTTCCATTCGCAGCAGGCGTAGTCCCTCATGCCCCTTGCGTTCTTCCAGGCGCGCGGCAAGCTCGTGCAACATCGCGCACGCTTGTGGCCGGCTGTCGACGGTATCCAACGCCTCGACAAGTGCGTTCAACTCCTCGAGCGACAGAGCTCGCGATTCGAGGTAGCCGGCCAGCTCAGGAACTTTCGTTTGCATGATATTGATTGTACCGCGCCCCGGCATTGGTACCGGCGGGCTTCAGCCCGCTTTCAAATGCCCTTCGTTTATTGGTTTTTCTTCACGCCCGACAAATCCAGCAAACTTTCGTGTGAGGCGAGCGCGTGCACCGACATGCCGATTTTGTCGCGAAGGTAGCGGGCGTCGGCGAAGTTGGGGTCGTTCTGCAGCGCTTGCTTGAAATTATCGGCGGCGCGTTGCTTGTCACCTTGCGAAAAGAAGACTACCGCCAGCCCGTAGAGATCGGCAGCATTCACCTTCTTGCTGTGCGCGATCGCGCGTTCAAATTCTTTCATTGCACCCTCGGCGTCGCCGCGATCGTAAAGCACGCAAGCCAACGTGTTGATGTACTCGGCATCTTCGGGAGCCAGACGCAATGCCGTGGTGACTTCCTTCAGCGCATCGTTCAGCTTCCCGAGACGATAAAGCGTCCACGCCAGCGAATTGTGCGCTTCGGCGTTTTTAGGCGCGACGTAGCAGGCAATCCGGTAAGCCGCAGCAGCGCGCACAAGCTGTCCGGCGCGGTAATAGTTGTTGCCGCGCTCGATGTCTTCATCAGCGGTGCTGTTGCGCAATGCCACCGCTTCATTGAGATGTGTCTGCGCGAACGCGTTTTCGGGATCGATGCCAAGCGCCGTCATGAATTCGGAAATGGCACCATCGACGTCTCCCCACTCGTTCAAAAGCAACACGCCCAAATTCGCGTGTCCTGCAAGCGAGTTGGGATCGAGTTCTAACCCGCGCCTGTATTCTGCTATCGCGGCATCAATATCTTGGTGAAACTCGTAATCGAGGGCCCGCTGAAAGTGCACGTCCGCTTCAGGACCGGCCGCCACGGACGCAACAAGCAGCGCGCACGACAGCGTTACGGCCAGAGTGGCCGCCAGCCCGCTAAAACCCGCTAATGACATTCGCCTAAACACATAGTGAAATGTATCACAGCCGCGTTTTCAAGTACACCATTCTAAAAATCGCAGCTTTTCGGTGCGCGCGGGAACGGTATCACGTCGCGTATGTTGCCCATGCCGGTGCAGAATTGCACCGTGCGCTCGAGCCCCAGACCGAATCCGGCGTGTGGCGCAGTGCCGAAGCGACGCAGGTCGAGGTACCACCAGTATTCTTCCGGATTCAAATCGAAGTCCTTCATGCGCTGCTCGAGAATCTCGACACGATCCTCACGCTGGCTACCGCCGATGATTTCGCCGATGCGCGGCACCAACACGTCCATTGCACGCACGGTCTTCCCGTCATCGTTCATTTTCATGTAAAAGGCTTTGATCTCTTTCGGATAATCGTAGACGATCACCGGCTTCTTGAATTTCTTCTCGGTAAGATAGCGTTCGTGCTCGGTTTGCAAATCGATTCCCCAGGAAACCGGAAATTCAAATGATTCTTTTGATTCCTCCAGAATTTTCACCGCTTCCGTGTATGAAACGCGAGCAAACTCCGAGCCGGCGATTGCTTTGAGCGTATCAACGACCGTGTTATCGATTCGTTCGTGCACGAATTCCATGTCCGCGGCACAGTTGGTCAGCACATCATTGAAGATGGTCTTCAGGAAGGACTCGGCGCAATTCATATCGCCTTCCAGATCGCAGAACGCCATTTCAGGCTCCACCATCCAGAATTCAGCGAGGTGACGAGTGGTGTTCGAGTTTTCTGCGCGGAAGGTTGGTCCGAACGTATAGACATCCGAAAACGCGAGCGCAAAAACTTCCGCCTCGAGCTGTCCGCTCACCGTCAAGTTTGCCGCTCTGCCGAAGAAGTCCTCTTCAAAGTTGATCTCGTTGCCCTTGTCACCAGGCTTGGTGGCAGGATTTAGCATGTCCAGAGTGGTCACACGAAACATCTGACCAGCGCCTTCGCAATCAGAAGCGGTGATAATCGGTGTTTGAACGTAGATAAATCCACGCGATTGGAAAAAGTTGTGAATAGATCGGCAAATTTCATTGCGAATGCGGAACACCGCGCCGAACGAATTGGTGCGCGGGCGCAAGTGAGCAATTGAGCGGAGAAACTCGAACGATGTTCCCTTCTTCTGCAAGGGATATTTTTCAGGATCCGCATATCCGAGCACACGAACCGACTGGGCTTTGACTTCAGTCGGTTGTCCCTTCGCCGGGGATGCCACCACTTCTCCGATCACCTCGACGCTGCTGCCGATGCCGGTTTTAAGAATCTCGGACTCGTAGTTGGGCAGCGAACTTTCCGCCACCACCTGCGCGCCCTTGAGTGAGGAGCCGTCGTTGAGATCGATGAAGGAAAGCCCGGCTTTGGAATCGCGCCGCGTGCGCACCCAACCGCACAGCCTTACATTCTTGCCTACGCTTTCGGGCTGAAGCACTTCCTTCACCGGAGTGCGGGGCATGACTGTTGTGCCTTTACCTGCTGTTTGGGTCATTGGTTTGGATCCTCGTCGAAAGCGGGCTAAAGTCCGCCGGTGCCATTACTTCTTGCGTACGCAGAACACGCCGTCGCGTATCGGAAGGAGCACGCGATCCACTCGGTCGTCTTTCGCGATGCGATCGTTTAGTTTAACGATGGCGAAATCATCTTCGGAACTCGGGTTGAGAACGCGGCCGCTCCAAAGAACGTTGTCTACAAGAATAACGCCGCCTGTCCTCATTAGAGGCAGGACGGCTTCGTAATAGTTGGGGTAGTTCGTTTTGTCCGCATCAATGAAGCAGAGATCGAATGGTCCTTTCAGTGCCTCGATTGATTTCAGCGCCGGTCCTTCCAAAATTTTGATCTTCTTACCATGCTCGCTGCGAGCGTAAAACTCTTTGGCAATGGCAATGTGTTTTGGATCGATTTCGCAAGTAAGAAGTTCACCATCAGCGGGCAGCGCTTCCGCCATAGAAAGCGCCGAGTAACCTGTGAACATTCCAATCTCTAAAATCCGTTTAGCACCTACCATCAGCGCCATCATCTTGAGAAAGCGTCCCTCGATGGGCCCGGTAAGCATCTGAGGTAACTCAGTGCTAGCGTGCGTCTTTTTGACAAGCTCCTGCAATAGTGCGCTGGTCGGCTCGCTCTTGGCGATGGCGTAGTCTTCGATTTTATGGTCAACAAGGCTGATCAAGGCTCATTCTCCACGCTCGGGACCTCTCGTTATACCAAATCCAGCTCAGCCCGTGACGCTTGACAGCGCGCCCCGCAATAGAGAAACACAGCAGCGCCTTCTGTTGTAAGATTCACTTCAAGAGGCAGATGCATGCGCGCAGATCAGATTGGACCGCTGGAAATGTTCAAAATCGTGGTGGGACCC
>Ga0134128_10000770_pt1 | contig 43429 bp, 38 predicted proteins | sample KB31754_FD_96462 | JGI IMG/M metagenome (GOLD analysis project Ga0134128, IMG submission 96462) | Terrestrial soil microbial communities with excess Nitrogen fertilizer from Kellogg Biological Station, Michigan, USA - KB3-175-4 | ecosystem: Environmental > Terrestrial > Soil > Unclassified ...
TGCGCAGACGATCGCCTGGAAATTATGAAATTGGCTATCGGCACGTGGTGTTGAAGGCAGAGGGAGGCGCCGGGAGCCAAAAGGCTGGCGGCACAGAAAACGTCCCTGACGATTCTCTGATAGGCGAATGGTTCTCGGGCGCATGGTTCGCGCTGCCGCGGGACGATGCCGCGTCAGTTCGGCAGAAGATCAAGGAGTTGCTTGCCCGCCGTATCCAGAGTCAGCCTTTAGACCTGCCTAATGCCGGGTCCGTGTTCCGCAATCCGGAGAATGACAAGGCGGCGCGACTCATCGAGTCGTGTGGGCTTAAGGGGTTTCGTATCGGTGGCGCCATGGTTTCGCCGCAGCATGCGAATTTCATTGTGAACACCGGCGGCGCTACCGCCTCCGACATAGAAGCGGTGATTGCCGTGGTACGTGAAACCGTAAAAGAGCAGAGCGGCACGGAACTGAAACAGGAGGTGCGCATTATAGGGACCCAGACCCCCGCCAGGCCTGAGTTGCGTGCTTCCCAGACTGCGTACAGGAAGGATGGTGGATATGGCGGATAGTCATGACTTCGGGAAAGTAGCGGTTCTCCTCGGAGGGCGATCAGCGGAGCGCGAGATTTCCCTTGAAAGTGGCAAAGCCGTACTCGATGCCCTGCGCCGCTGCGGAGTGGACGCTCATCCATTCGACCCCTCCGAACAGCACATGGACGCGCTTTTGCAGCAAGGATATGAGCGTGCTCATATCGCCCTCCATGGCCGTTATGGCGAAGATGGGACAGTCCAGGGTGCGCTGGAGCTGCTGGGGCTTCCCTATACCGGGAGCGGCGTGCTGGCCAGCGCCCTGGCGATGGACAAATGGCGCACCAAATTGCTCTGGCAGTCCGCGGGCATCAACACGCCGCGCCATATTCTGCTCGACGAGCAGAGCGATTTTGATGCAGTGGCAGAAGAGCTGGGCCTGCCGCTGATTGTAAAACCTTCGCGAGAGGGTTCCACCATTGGCCTGAGCAAGGTAAGGAAGGCAGGGGAAGTCGCCGCCGCATGGCGTCTTGCTGCCCGCCATGATGCCATGGTGCTGGCGGAGCAGTTTATCGAAGGAACCGAACTCACGGCTTCCATTCTCGGGGATGTTGCATTGCCGCTGGTGAGAATTCAGGTCGAGGGTGATCTGTACGACTACGAAGCGAAATACCTGTCGGACAAGACGCAGTATTTCTGCCCGAGCGGGGTGCCCGAGGAGCAGGAGTGCGTCATTCGGAAACAGGCATTGCAGGCGCACAGACTATTGGGCTGCGAAGGTTGGGGAAGGGTGGATTTGATACTGGATAGGTCGGGCACTCCCTATTTCCTCGAAGCGAACACCTCACCCGGGATGACCACACATAGTCTCGTTCCCATGGCGGCAAAAACGGCAGGAATATCGTTCGAGGAACTGGTACTGAAGATACTGGAACTGGCCCATGTGGGATAACCATCAGGCATTGAACCAGGTGGCGGACTGGCTGTTTGCGCTGGCGGGACTCACAACGATCTACCTTGTGGTCCAGTGGACGATCCATCTGCCGTTGCTGCCCCTGAAGGAAGTCAATATCAGGAGCAACAGCGGCAGCGGCGAGCTTAAGCATGTGACGCGAGAACAGGTTTCTGACGCAGTTCATCGCGAAGTGGGAGGAAATTTTTTAACCATTGATCTTGAGGCTGCGCGGGGCACGTTCGAAAAACTGGCGTGGGTAAGGGTAGCAAGTGTTCGACGGATCTGGCCGAATGGGCTGGACGTAGTGGTCGAGGAGCATGTGCCGCTGGCACACTGGGGCGATAGTGCCTTGGTCAACAGGCAGGGAGAGATATTCAATGCTACATCGGATGAGTCGATGCCGATATTTGAAGGACCAAGGGAGAGTGTTCGTGAAATGGTGCATCAGCATGCTGTTTTTACCAGACTGCTACAGCCGTTGAAGCAGGATGTCGAGCAGATGGAACTTTCACCTCGGCGTGCGTGGCGGGTTCGTCTTGGGAACGGAACGATACTGGAGCTCGGGCGAGAGCATCTGGAGAAGCGATTGGAGCGCTATGTACAGACACACGATCTGGTCGCAGCGCGGTTGAATCAACGTTTGAGTTATGTAGATTTACGTTATGTCAGTGGTTTCGCAGCGCGTGGAACGCGATAGCAGTGAAGCTCCTCAGGAGCAGACAGGCAGGATTTCCGGGAATCCCGTGGAGCGGGAGGAAGCAGGGATTGCAAGGCAAATGAATAGAGGCAGTGAAGCGAAAAATCTGGTTGTCGGCATTGATATCGGCACTTCGAAGATTGTGACTGTTGTCGCTGAAATGAAGCCCGAAGGCGGATATACAGTGATCGGTATGGGCAGTCATCCATCACGAGGCCTGAAGAAAGGCGTAGTCGTCAATATCGATGCAACCATGAATGCAATTCAACGCGCGCTGGAGGAGGCGGAGTTGATGGCGGACTGCAAGATCCGTGAGGTTTATACCGGTATCGCAGGCAGTCACATCAAAAGTTTCAATTCGCACGGGATGGTGCCTATCAGGAACAAGGAGGTGTCGCGGCAGGATGTGGAGCGGGTGATGGAGACGGCAAAGGCCGTGAATATTCTGAACGACCAGCAGGTGCTCCATGTGCTCAACCAGGAATTCATCATAGACGAGCAAGAGGATGTTCTGGAACCGATTGGCATGAGCGGTGTGCGGCTCGAAGTCAAGGTTCATATCGTTACGGGTTCGGTATCGGCTGTTCAGAACATCCTGAAGTGCGTACGCGGATGCGGGTTGGAAGTGCGTGACCTGGTGTTGCAGCCTCTTGCTTCCGCAATGGCCGTTCTATCGGAAGATGAGAAAGATCTCGGCGTTTGTCTGCTGGATATCGGCGGGGGGACGACCGATATTGCGGTATTTGCCCGGGGCGCCATCCGTCACACCGCGGTGATTCCGATTGCAGGAGATCAGATTACCAACGATATTGCGTTGGCGCTGCGTACCTCCCCAAGCGACGCCGAAGACATCAAGTGTCGCTATGGATGCGCGTTGCGCAGCCTGGCTGACCCGCACGAAATGGTGGAGGTGGCGGGAGTGGGCAATCGTGGGATCCGCCATCTGTCAAGACAGACATTGGCGGAAGTCATCGAGCCGCGCGTGGAAGAACTCTACTCTCTGGTACAAGCTGAATTGCGCCGCAGCGGATTCGAAGAATTGCTGTCGTCGGGGATCGTGATCACGGGTGGCAGCAGTTCGCTGAAAGGGATGGTGGAGCTCGGTGAAGAAATATTCCACATGCCGGTGCGACTGGGATTGCCCAATTACCACGGCAGTCTGGAGGAAGTGGTGGTCACACCGAGATACTCCACCGGAATAGGCTTGATCCTCTCAGGGGTGGATCAGTTTCAACAGCACCAGCAAAGCAGGCTGGAAGGTAATTCCTTCACGCGGATTCTGGATAGGATGAAAAGCTGGTTTCAGGTCAATTTCTGAGTTGCTGGCTGCGTGGGGGCATGGAAGGGGCATGGAAGAGTTCGAAAGCAGTACTTTGTACCTGGCAAGTGCAGGCGCGAGTTGCATACCGTCAGGGTCTCAATGGGTAACGTTTATTGTTTGAACATATAAAGGGAGGTGCGTGATGTTCCAAATCATGGATACACAAACACAGGAAGCTGTTATCAAGGTCATCGGCGTTGGCGGGTGCGGTGGTAATGCCGTAGATCACATGATGGAAAACGGTGTGCAGGGCGTCGACTTTATTTGCGCCAATACCGATTCGCAGGCGTTGAAGCGCAATCAGGCGCGTACCCTGGTGCAATTGGGGTCGACGATCACCAAGGGATTGGGGGCGGGTGCGGATCCAGAGATTGGACGGCATGCCGCACTTGAGGACCGTGACCGCATTGCCGAGCTGATTGAAGGGGCAGACATGCTATTCATCACCGCGGGCATGGGTGGTGGAACCGGAACAGGCGCTGCGCCGGTAGTGGCTCAGGTTGCAAGGGAAATGGGAATTCTGACCGTCGCCGTGGTCACGAAACCTTTTATATTTGAAGGCAGGCGCGTGAGAGCGGCCCAGGCGGGACTGGAAGCGCTTGCGCAATACGTTGATTCCCTGATTGTGATTCCCAATGACAAGCTGATGGCGGTGCTGGGAGATGACGTCAGCATGCTGGATGCATTCAAGGCAGCCAACAACGTATTGTATAGCGCCGTTGCCGGTATCGCTGAAGTAATCAATTGTCCGGGGCTCGTCAATGTCGATTTTGCCGATGTGAAAACGGTGATGTCCGAAATGGGTATGGCAATGATGGGTTCGGCAATTGCCTGTGGTCCCGATCGCGCTCATGCCGCAGCCGAGCAGGCAGTTGCAAGTCCCTTGCTGGAGGACATCAATCTTGCCGGTGCCCGTGGAGTACTGGTAAACATCACCGCCAATGCCGCAATGAAGATGCGCGAGGTACATGATGTAATGAACACGATCAAGGACTTCACCGCCGAGGACGCTACCGTGATCGTCGGGACAGTCATTGACGACGACATGCACGATGATCTGCGCGTGACCGTGGTGGCGACCGGTCTGGGCGGAGTCGGCCTGGGAGGCGCAAATCGCGTCCCGCCCAAGCCCTTGAGCGTTGTCCACCCGCGCACCCCTCTGGATAATATCGACGGCATGAACTGGAAGGACTCGGAAGGTCCTGCTTCGATCCGAACGAACAGGCAGCGGGATGCAGCCGTCGAAGCGATGAAGCAGTCAGGGGTGGATATACTGGATATTCCTGCATTCCTGAGAAAACAGGCCGACTGAGGAAACAGGCTGATCGAGCAACGGCTACCGGTTGCACCCGGTCTGGAGCGAGGCTGGTCTGGGGTGAGATTCACCAGCAGCATGGGCTGCACTGAATATCTTTTGCCTTCTGATCTACCTTGATTCAGGTTCAGAAGCGCAGATGGGCGGAACAGGCTGTTATCGCCGGGAGTTTTTTCTTGCAGGTCGTCTCAGAAAACTGAGCGATCCGTTACTTCCTGCGATGGAATATTCCCTCGCCTGGGTAGCATTCAGCCAGCGCACGTTCATGATGCGCGGCGATTTGCTGATTTCAACCCTGATGGTTGGGTATCCTTCCTTCTGCCTTTGTTCCCTTCCGATTTTGCTCCCCTTCGGTTGGCTCGCGGTTTTGTTCAGAATATGGGGATAAAAATAGGGATAAAAACAGGGATAGAACAAGGCATCATCGCCTTTTCTTTCAGAGTCTCCTTTCCTGTTTTTCCAGCAGCGACTCCACGGCGGTTTTCAAGGGCGAATCTCCCAGACCCGCAGCCAGGACATTCAGGCTCTTGATGCCTCCTTTATCTATTTGGCGTTTTCTGTCCGGGAAATCATTTCCCCGAATGTCACGGTAATTTGCTTGCACAGCAATCCGAATTGCAGTAACCTCGTACCCGGCTGCCTGAAGCTTTAATAATAATGACGGCAGCATGTGCCTGAGTTTTGCGGCAATCGCACCGTTATCCGCGCAAATTGTCAGGCTTCCTTCAGAGAAGCCACCTAAAGCGCAGTGCTTGCCCAAGTTGGGCAGCACAATTTTCTTAAATGCCCGTTGCATCTCGGTTAACTTTTCCACGTGATTGAATAACCGCTGATGCTCAGGCGTCAGCCTCAGGGTCCCAAGGTAGAAATCGATCTTGCGGGCAGTCATGGCTGAATCATGATTAGGGGAGAAGATGAATATTATTCTAATTTCCAATAATTCGGCAAAAGCAAAAACTCTGACTTTAACCAGTAAACACCTTACGCTCGTGGTTTCCGGGTTCTTTTTTGCTTCCATGCTGATGGCGATGGTACTCAACTATATATCCCTGCGATATGCAGACAAGATCGACAGTCCCACAGTGAGATCCCTGGTTTTAAGCGCACAGGAGGAAGAGCACCAGAAAACGCAGTCCTATCTGCGCGACAGTCTCAACGCCATGGCGATCAAGATGGGCCAGATGCAGGCCCAGCTACTGCGGCTCGATTCCGTTGGCATGCGGCTGGCAGAACTGGCCGGCATGAAGCCGCAGGAATACCTGTTCAACCAGAATCCGGGGCAGGGAGGCACGTTGTCTACACAGCAATTACAGGATATCTCATTTATCGAATTCAACAGCCAGATACAGGAGTTGGCACGGACGCTGGATGATCGCACCGACAAGCTCGATGCCCTGGATTCATTGCTGATGCAGGACAGGCTCAGGAAGAAGTTTCTTCCATCGGCAATGCCGGTAGAGGGAAAGGCATACTCCTCCGGCTTTGGCTTGCGTATCGATCCTTTTTCCGGAAAGCGTCATTTTCATGAAGGTATCGACTTCATAATGCCTGCCGGATCGCCCGTTCTCGCGGCGGCGGGGGGCGTGGTAGTGTATTCCGATTATCATCCTGAGTATGGTAATATGATTGATGTTGACCACGGCAATGACTTTGTCAGCCGCTATGCTCATGCCTCCAAGCGCTTGGTGAAGGTGGGCCAAGTGGTGGTGCGTGGACAGAAGATTGCGGAAGTGGGCAGCACAGGCCGCTCTACCGGTCCGCATCTTCACTTTGAAGTCAGGCATAGGGGCTCGCCGCAAAATCCGTCACGGTTCCTGAAGATGCCGGGTTGAGCCGGGATAAATACTTTGCAGTGGGGGGTGAGGCTGAAAAAACCTCACCCCCTATTTTTTTGACGATCGCTTAATAGAAATAGAATTTTCATGCTCAACAATCTGCTCAAAAAAGTGTTCGGGAGCCGTAACGACAGGCTCATCAAACAGTATTCACAGACCGTGGCGGCGATCAATGCGCTGGAAGCGAAGACCGCGGCGCTGAGCGATGCTGAATTGCGTGGAAAGACCGAAGAGTTCAGGCAGCGCATCGGGGAAGGAGCCAATCTCGATATGCTGCTGCCGGAGGCATTTGCAGTCGTGCGCGAAGCAGGCAAGCGCGCGCTCGGAATGCGTCATTTCGATGTGCAGTTGATTGGCGGCATGGTGCTTCACGACGGCAGGATTGCCGAAATGCGGACAGGTGAAGGCAAGACACTGATGGCAACTTTGCCTGCTTACCTCAATGCCCTGGCGGGCAAGGGTGTGCACCTTGTCACCGTGAACGATTATCTGGCAAAGCGCGATGCCGAATGGATGGGGCGTATCTATCGATTCCTGGGGATCAGCGTAGGAGTGATTCTGTCCCAGATGGATCATGGCGACAAGCAAGCAGCCTACGCGGCCGATATAACCTATGGCACCAACAACGAATACGGATTCGATTATCTGCGCGACAACATGGTGAATCACCCGGTCGAACGGGTACAGCGCATGCTCAATTTTGCCATTGTCGACGAGGTCGACTCCATCCTGATCGACGAGGCGCGTACTCCTTTGATTATTTCCGGGCAGGCGGAAGGCAACACGGATGTTTATTTGCGCATGAACACGCTGATTCCCAAGCTGGTCCGGCAGGAAAACGAGGACAGTCCGGGGGATTTCAGCGTGGATGAAAAAGCCCAGCAGGTATTGTTGAGCGAGTCAGGGTTCGAGCACGCGGAAAAACTGCTGGTCCAGAGCGGTTTGCTTCCCCCCGGAACAAGCCTGTACGATCCCGCCAATATCAGTCTTGTTCACCACCTTTATGCCGGTCTGCGGGCACACGCCTTGTTTCATCGGGACCAGCACTACGTAATCCAGAATGGCGAAGTCGTTATCGTCGATGAGTTTACCGGACGGCTCATGTCAGGCAGGCGTTGGTCCGAAGGCTTGCATCAGGCGGTGGAGGCAAAGGAAGGTGTTACCATCCAGAAGGAGAATCAGACGCTCGCCTCGATCACCTTCCAGAATTATTTCCGGATGTACGAGAAACTGGCAGGCATGACCGGCACTGCCGATACCGAAGCTTACGAATTCCAGCAGATTTACGGGCTGGAAACCGTGATCATTCCGACTCACCGTCCCATGGTCCGTGCCGATCGGATGGACCAGGTATTCCGCACGATGGACGAAAAGCACCAGGCGATTATCGCGGATATCAAGGACTGTCAGGAGAGAGGTCAACCTGTTCTGGTGGGTACCACCTCGATTGAAAACAACGAACTGCTTTCCTCCCTGTTGACCCGCGAGAAATTGCCGCATCAGGTGCTGAACGCGAAGCAGCACGCGCGGGAGGCGGAAATCGTTGCCCAGGCGGGTCGTCCGAAAATGATCACCATCGCCACGAACATGGCCGGCCGGGGCACGGATATCGTGCTGGGCGGCAATCCCGAACCTGAATTCGAGCGCATCCGCTCCGATGAGACTCTGGGCGAATCAGAGAAAACAGAACGGATTGCGGAACTGCAACAGCAGTGGCAGACCCTTCATGATGAAGTGCTGGAAAAAGGAGGGTTGCATATCATCGGCACCGAACGCCATGAATCGCGTCGGGTAGATAATCAGTTGCGTGGCCGGTCCGGCCGCCAGGGAGATGCTGGCTCCAGCCGGTTTTATCTATCGCTGGAGGATGCGTTGTTGCGCATTTTTGCATCCGACCGGGTAGCAAGCATCATGCAGCGGCTCAACATGCCGCAGGGAGAAGCCATTGAACACCCTTGGGTGACGCGCGCAATCGAGAACGCGCAACGCAAGGTGGAGGCGCGCAACTTCGACATACGCAAGCAACTGCTGGAGTACGATGATGTTGCCAATGATCAGCGCAAAGTCATCTATCAGCAACGCAATGAACTGCTTGAGTCGGAAGATATTACCGAAACGACAACCGCGATGCGGGCGGACATGCTGCGCAATCTCATCACGCTTCATGTGCCGCCGCAAAGTGTCGAGGAGGAATGGGACATTCCAGGACTGGAGAAGGCGCTGGCCGCGGAGTATTACCTGCCCCTGCCCTTGCGGGAATGGCTGGAAAAGGAGCCGGACTTACATGAGGATAGCCTTCATCAGCGCATCATAGAGGCAGCGAATACGCTCTACTCCGGCAAGGTGGAGCAGGTGGGAGCGGCTATCATGCATCAGTACGAGCGCGCGGTCATGCTGCAAAGCCTTGACATTCACTGGCGCGAGCATCTCGCCTCACTGGATCACCTGCGTCAGGGAATTCATTTGCGCGGATATGCGCAGAAAAATCCCAAGCAGGAATATAAGCGCGAAGCTTTTGAACTCTTCACGTCCATGCTCGAAGAAATCAAGGCGGAAGTCAGCAAGACGCTCATGGCAGTGCAGATCAGGAGTGAGCAACAGGTGGAAGCCGTGGCGGAAACCCACCACGCGCCAGTCAATGTGCAGTACCATCACGCTGCTTTTGAAGAAGCGCTGGGTGAAGAAGGAAGTCCCGAGAGTATTGGGGAAGATATCGAAGTCCAGGAGCGTTCGCAGAAACATCAGCCGTTCGTCCGCCAGGGAGAAAAGATCGGACGTAACGACCCATGTCCCTGTGGTTCAGGAAAGAAATATAAACAGTGTCATGGCAAGCTGAATTAATCTCTTCCGTTTACCTGCGCAGTTCCGTCTATTTTGGTTGCAATGGGCAGCGGGAAGAACATTCCCGCTCCGGTAACGTCTATGGCGTCCGGCGATAAAGCCGAGGGGAGCGATGTTGACACCGGCCTGTCCGCCTAATGGGATGGCCGGAAAGAAAAGGGACTGGCAGAAACGAAGCTCAGCAGGATAGCAGGATGTAATCCGACTGCCTTAAGTGAATCCTGGTCCTGGTTTTGCCGCCGAGAGGCGGCTCGGCGGCAGGATTCAATGGTTGCTTCCTGAAACAGTTTCAATACGCAGCTTTAGTGCGCGGTTTCAATACGTCGATGCCGCATCAGCTTGCCCGCTTCTGGAAATACTCGTCGTAGCGGAAAATATAATCCTTGTCTTTCAAAGGCAGGTGGCACCCGCGGCAGGTATTGAGGTCATCGGGCGCTTTTGTTTTACCGTCCGCCATATACATTGTATATACCCAGTCTCCATTCCTGAGGTCCGGTGGCGCGCTTTCACCCCAACCGGCTCCTTTCGCCATCACGCCGATCTTCTGCAATTCCCCTTTGACGAGCTTGCCGTCCGGCCCTTTGAGCGGCGTTCCGTCAGCCGCCTCGCCTGCCTTATAGATTTCCATCACCGTAATGGTTCCGTCAGGGAAGGTCTCCCCCATCTTGGTCCCGTGACCGGTAGAGTTGATATAGATTTCCCGGACTTGCTTATTGTCCGGGCGCTGCACTTCGGATAGAAACTTGGGCCAGCTTTTATAGTTATCCGGCAGCGGCAGCTCACCATCACTATATTTCTGCGCCTGCTCCTCCACTTTCGGAGCGGGCGGCTTTTGCGCGCAACCCGCCAATGCTGTTATCAGCACCACTGCCGTAATGACTTCCCGTGTCACACCTTTCATCTGGTTTTCTCCTATAGTCGACGCCGTTGAATTACTTATGGTTTTTCACTTCCTTGGGTTCAAAGGACTGAATTGGAGTCGTTTTCCCACAATTCGCAGGTTGCAACCGGTATAGGGGGAAGCATGAGCCCCATATTCCTGGATTCCGAATTCAGTTACAGGATGAAGTTGATTTAAGCCTCATTGCCCTCTTTTCTCAAGCATGTTACGCAGGCGCTGGCGCCATGCCGTTATGCCGCAGGAGCGCATTTATTTCTGGCTCGCGTCCCCGGAACGCAATAAAAGATTCCAATGCCGGCCGGCTTCCACCTACTGCGAGAATTTCTTTCCAGAAGCGTAATCCGGTTTCAGAATTGACAACGGTACCTGCGGGATTTTCCTCGAACATGCTATATGCATCCGCGGACAACACTTCCGCCCATTTGTAACTGTAATATCCGGCGGCATAGCCTCCGCCGAAAATATGCGAGAAGCTGTTGGGAAAGCGGTTGAATCTGGGAGGGATGATGACGGCAACCTGCTCTCGGACTTCATCAAGCAGTTGCTGTGCAGTTTTTTGGCCATACGGGTCGAAATCGAAATGCAAATGCATATCGAACAATGCAAACTCGAGTTGCCTGAGCATTTGCAGACCGCTCTGAAAATTCTTTCCCGCCAGCATCTTGTCGAACAGTTCACGCGGCATGGGCGCGCCCGTATCCACATGCCTTGCCATCCTGCTGATTACCTCCCATTCCCAGCAGAAGTTTTCCATGAACTGGCTGGGCAGTTCCACCGCATCCCATTCCACGCCCTGGATGCCGGATACGCCGAGATCGTCCACCCGGGTTAGCAGGTGATGGAGGCCATGTCCGAATTCATGAAACAGGGTAATGACTTCATCATGAGTGAACAGGGCAGGGCGAACTCTCTCCCCATGAGAAACAGGTCCGGAAAAATTACAGTTGAGGTATGCAACGGGCGCTTGAACCGCGTATTCCCGATTATCCACGCTCCCAACATACCGGCGGCTGATCGCATCATCCATCCAGCCTCCACCCCGCTTGCCTGGTCGTGCGTAGAGATCGAGATAGAATCGGCCGATGAGCTTTCCCTCACTGTCGGCTATATTGAACAGCTTGGCATCCGGATGCCAGAGTTGAATCGTAGTTGCTTCCACTGGGGTGATGTGGATGCCGTAAAGATTCTCTACCAGACCAAACATACCCGGCAGCACGCTCGTCTCCGGAAAATATTGCTTTACTTCCTGTTCTGAGAAGGCATAACACTCAAGGCGCAGCTTTTCGCTGACGTACGCCAGATCCCATGCTTCGAGGGTATCCAGTTGCAGCTTGTCGGCCGCAAACTGGCGCAACTCCTTCAGGTCGCGTTCGGCATACGGCCGAGCCTTGGTGGCGAGTTCGCCAAGAAAGTCCAACACCTGCGCCGGAGTCGAAGCCATCTTCGTCGCCAGCGATACTTCGGCATAGCATTCGAATCCAAGCAACTGTGCCTCCTCCTTGCGTAGTTCAAGTATTCCTGCAATGAGTGGAGTGTTATCCAGGTTGCCCGTATCCCCGGATGGGGAGGCGGCTGTGCTCGGTTCGCTGGCGCGAGTGGAATAAGCGCGGTACATTTTTTCACGCAGCTCCCTGTTGTCCGCGTATTGCATAAGAGGCAGATAGGAAGGCGCGTGCAAGGTGAACTTCCAGCCAGCCGCATTATCCCTTTCCGCAACTTCTCTCGCTGTTTGCAATACATCATCAGGAATACCGGAAAGCTCACCGGCATCCTCCACATGCAATACAAACGCGTTGGTGGCGTCCAGGAGATTGTCGTTGAAACGCGAGCCCAGCGCCGACAGCTCTTCCTGAATCTGGAGGAAGCGCGCTTTCTTCTCGGCAGGCAGTTCTGCCCCGCCCAGGCGAAAGTCCCGCAACTCATTCTCGATGACCTTTTGCCGGGCAGCGCTCAGTCCTTCGAATTCCCTGCCGCCGCGCAATTCCTTGAATTTTTCGAACAGCGCCTGATCCTGCGCCAGCTCCGCATAATACTGCGTGACAAGAGGCAGGTTGGCATTATAAGCCTCGCGCAGTTCCGGTGTGTTTACCACGGCATTCAAGTGGGATACCTGCCCCCACGCACGGGAGAGCCGCTCGTTGGCATCCGCCATGGGTTGAACGAAGTTGTCCCAGGTCGGTAAGTCGGTATCCTGCCGTATTCGCCCAATGAGAGCACGATTGTCACTCAGCAATCGACTTACAGCCGGTGTGATATGTTCGGTACGAATCTCGGCAAAGCGCGGCAATCCGGAAAAATCGAGCAAAGGGTTCATTGATGGAAATTCAGTCAGTCAGTTTGAAAGAAGAGAACTCGAAAATACATGCCCGTGTTGCGGCGCCTAGTCCGCGTAAACAACGTTTCCGTTGATCAGCGTATATTTTACCTTGCCTTGCAGCTCCCAGCCCAGGAATGGCGTGTTCTTGCCCTGACTTTTGAGTGTCGAGGCTTCAATCGTCCAGTAATGATCAGGGTCGAAAATACACAGATCGGCATCGCCGCCGGGCGTGAGATGGCCGGCTTCCACCCCAAGGATGCGGGCGGGTTCTCCCGTGATCCTCGATAACGCGGCTACCAGGGGCAGCTTCGTTTCCGCTGCCCATTTCAGCGTTAGCGGCAACAGCAATTCAAGACCAGTTGCGCCAGCCTCCGCCTCTGCGAAGGGCAGCAGCTTTGCATCCTCGTCCACCGGAGCGTGGTCGGAGCATATGGCATCTATAGTGCCATCCAGCAGTCCTGCGCGCAAGGCGTCGCGGTCTCCCAGGCTTCTCAACGGCGGTACCAGATGACAGTTGGAATCAAAGAAGCCAATATCCATTTCAGACAGGTGGACATGATTGACTGCTACGTCGCAGGTAATCGGCAACCCCTGCTTCCGGGCTGCGCGTGTCATGGCCACACCTTCCGCGCTGGAGAGGCGGCACAAGTGCACCCTGGCGCCCGTTTCTTTTGCCATCAGGATGATGTGGGACAGGGCTACAGTTTCGGCGCAGACGGGAATGGCGGCCAGGCCAAGGCGTGTTGCCACTTCCCCATCGTGGGCAACCCCGCCATCAGCGAGATTTACATCCTGGGGACGCAGCCACAGGCAAAATCCGAAGGTGGATGCATACTGCATAGCCTGCATGAGCACCCGGTTGTTGGGAAGCGGCCTGTCCGACTGACCGAATGCGACACATCCCGCGCTGTGCAGCTCAGCCATCTCAGTCAGCCATTCACCTCTCAATCCACGGGTAAGCGCTCCAATGGGATAAACACGCGTCTGATTGCGGCCCCTTGCGCGATACTTCAGCATTTCCACCAGTCCGGGTTCATCCAGCACAGGATCGGTATCGGGGGGGCATGCCAGGCTTGTAACGCCTCCCGCCACCGCAGCTCCCATTTCTGATTCAAGCGTCGCCTTGTATTCCAGGCCGGGTTCCCGCAGGCGGGCCGACAGGTCCACAAGTCCGGGACACACGATCAATCCCCGGGCGTTTATTTCCCGGCCTACCTCAAAGCCGGGCGGGACGGCCCCAAGAGAGGCGATTTTGCCGGACCGGATGTAAATATCCGTTACGCGATCGAAGCTGTTTTTCGGGTCAATGACACGACCATTTCGGATGGCGATATTCATGGCCTTCAGCTTCCAGCCAGAATGGACATTACCGCCATGCGCACTGCGATGCCGAATGTTACCTGAGGCAGGATTACAGATTGCTTTCCATCGGCTACGACCGAATCGATTTCAACCCCGCGGTTCATGGGTCCGGGATGCAGAACGATTGCATCCGGCTTCGCCAGCGCCAGTTTCTCGGGAGTGAGTCCGTAATATTTGAAGTATTCTTCAGCGCTCGGAAGGCGTGCGCTGAGCATGCGTTCGTTTTGCAGACGAAGCATCATCAGCACATCGACATCCTTCAGTCCTTTCGCCATGTCATGATAAACATGCACGCCCAGACGTTCGACCTTGGCGGGCAGTAATGTCTTGGGTGCGATGACGCGTACCTCCGGTACACCGAGCGTCGTCAACGCATGAATCTGCGAGCGGGCCACCCGGGAATGAAGAATGTCGCCCACTATGGCGACGCGCAGGTTATGAAAGTCGCGCTTGCAGCGACGAATGGTAAACATGTCGAGCAGCGCCTGCGTGGGATGCGCGTGCCGTCCATCCCCTGCATTGATGACGTGAATTTCAGAGCGGACATGCTGCGCAATGAGGTGCGCAGCGCCGCTCTGAGCGTGCCTCACCACGAACATATCGGCATGCATGGCGGAAAGATTGTTCACCGTGTCCAGCAGTGTCTCTCCTTTGGATTGGGACGACACCGCAATGTTGAGATTGATGACATCGGCAGACAACCGTTTTGCAGCAATTTCAAAGGTCGTGCGTGTACGCGTACTGGGTTCGAAGAACAGGTTGAATATGGATTTTCCGCGCAACAATGGCACCTTCTTGACGTCACGTTCCGTGACTCCGACGAACGGCTCGGCAGTATCGAGAATATTCAGGAGAATGGAAGCGGGCAGCCCCTCGGTAGTCAGAAGATGTTGCAGTTGACCGCTTTTGTTTAGCTGTGGATTATTACTCATTGCCCTGGCGCTTGTCATACAGGCTCAGGCCCAGCTTTCCATTCGCTTTCTTTTCCAGCGCCAGCATTTTTGCAGGGGGCACGTCCAGCGTCGCGCCAATGTATTGTGCAGCAATGGGAAGCTCTCTCCCGCCCCTGTCTATCAGCGCAGCGAGGCGAATGCTTGCCGGCCGCCCGTAATCGAATAGTTCGTTGATGGCAGCCCGGATCGTCCGTCCTGTATAAAGCACATCATCCACGAGAATGATGTGGCTTCCTTCCACTTTGAACGGGATGTCCGAAGGTCTGATCTGGGGATGCAGACCGATCTGTCCAAAGTCGTCACGATAGAAGGAGACATCGAGCGCTCCCAGGGGGAGCGCCAGTTGCAGATCCCTATGCAGCCTTTCTGCAAGCCATACTCCGCCGGTATGAATTCCCACGACTGCGGTATCAGTGGAAATGCCTTGCCGCATCCGGTCAGTCAGCGCAGCCAGCAGGTCTTCCGCTTCAGGTAATTGCATTTCGTTTGTCAAAATAAGATTGCAATATCAGTTGAGCCGCGATCTGATCCAACACCTGTTTCTGTCTCCTGCCTCTGACACTCGCTTCGTCCAGCGCTGCACTGGCGCTGATGGAGGTATAGCGCTCATCCTCCAGGACAGCGCGAATGCCAAACCGGGCTTGAAGACGATGCGCAAAGCGGCGGCTTCGACGGGTAAGTTCGTGCTCTGCACCGTCCGCATGAACCGGCAGTCCAACCACCAGCAAAACAGGCTCCCACTCCTTGATTAACCGGGCGATGCTCCTCAAGCATTCCTCCTTATTCTCGTTGGATAGGGTAACAAGAGGATGGGCCAATCCCAATTCCAGATTCCCGATCGCGACGCCGATCCGTTTTTCGCCGAAATCGAAAGCTAACGCCGTGCCGGCGTGCGGCTCACTCGCTTTTTCAGCCTCCTCCATATTGGATATCTGCCGATCCGTCAGCTCTGTCTGTAATGGCTGAAGTATCGCTCCTTCGTTGAATGAGCTGCACTTTCAGGCATGACCCACTTCATCCGACAGGCTCGAAAAGTCCACTCCAAGCAATTGCATCGCAGCTGTCAAACGTTCTTCTGCCGGTAACTCAAAAATGATGGCGGGGGATGCAGGCACCGTCAGCCAGGCATTCTGCGATAATTCGTGCTCTATCTGGCCCGGCGCCCACCCGGAATAGCCTAGCGCGACCAGGAGTTGCCTGGGGGTCTCGCCGTTTGCTATCGCCCGTAAAATGTCGAGGGAGGTGGTAAGCCCTACATCGTCATTCACTGCCATGGTCGATTGCCATTCACCTACGGGTTGGTGGAGGACGAAGCCACGATCGAGTTGTATCGGACCGCCGAACATAATTGGAAATCTTCGTGTCAATTGGTCATCGGAAGAAATATCAAGCTGATCCAACAGATCTTTCAAGGTGAGATCGATCGGCCGGTTCACCACCAGGCCCAATGCGCCTTGGTCACTATGCTCGCAGATATAGGTCAGCGTCTTCGCAAAGAAGGGATCTGTCATGGCGGGCATGGCGATGAGGAAATGATGGGTCAGATCGACACTTTGCATGAGGTGAATGATTATGCGATTACCATCTCGTGGGATTGTATTCCGGAGTGGGCGGGCGGCTGCCTGTCCGTTTCATCCTCACCCGTAAAAAAGGACCGCCCGGCCCCAAACCTGTAAGGTGAGGTTTTCGGAACTTTACTATCATTGTAGAACGAATACGTTTTCAGTGGTGAAACTGTGAAGAACCTTTTCTCCCTACCTTAAATGCCCATCAATCCTGGCGCGGCAGCTGCTGCCGGAATCATCGCTGGTGTCGTTGCCACCGGCGCTCAGCTTGTTCTCTGGTGGGTATTCACTGATGCCCTTCCCTCCATTTTTTACCGGGATGCCCGGCTGACTGCGGCAATGCTAATGGGTCTTGATGTCCTCCCGCCGCCCGCCACATTCGAGTGGAAAGTCATGATCGTCGCAACCTTTATTCATTTCATGCTTTCCATTGCGTATGGCCTGATTCTGGCGCCCCTCATTTCCCGTCCCGGCATGGTGGCTTCCATGCTGGCAGGCGCTGTCTTCGGGTTGATCATCTATGCAATGAATATGTACGGAATGACCCTGATTTTTCCCTGGTTCTCCGTCGCACGGGACTGGATCACCCTGGTTACCCATATCGTATTCGGAATCTCGCTGGCCGTTCCTTACAAATTATTGTCCAGGCCTCATTCCGCATAACGCAAAAGATTTGAGACAAGCTGGTGAAAAGTTTTTTTCGGGTCTGATTCCCTGCCCGGGTTCGTTTCCGCCGCAATACATTTGTCATCGGTAATCTCATTGCGGCAGAACTCATAGTAATTATCCCAATCCCTGTTATACGCCGGGATATCCTGCTGCCGCACACTCGATCTGAAGTCCTCGACGATTTCATGCATGACCGGCAAGCGTGCCCGCAGATAAGTATCGATACTTCTCGGCCAGTTGGTAGGTTCGGGATACAGGCCCGAGAGGGTGGATAAAATGGCCGAGCGGAATTCTTCAGCAGCCTCCGTCCGCCGTTTGCGGGTGAATATCTCATAAATACCGGCCACTACAATCCCCGCACCCAGCAAAACCAGGGGCCACATGGGTACGTGAGTAAAGTATGCTGATATTTGCTCGCTAAATTCGTTCATGTATTTTTCCAGTTATCTTGTTGCTATAGAACATACCAAAACGTGGGGTGTATCACCTTTTTTCTTTTTCTTCCGGGTTCCGGGAGTGAGCTTGGCCGGATATGCCGGTGCTCAGAGAAGTGGACAGTGTAGTGAGCCCGGAAAAAGTATGGCTCTGCCCTAAAATGGAGCACGACTATTCGACGATTATATGCCTTGGAAGGTGGGGGTCAATGCTCCATGACACGATTTTCCAGCAGCAGCTTTGCCTGTTCTTCGGGATAACCGACAATCCGGCCGAATGTCACAGATGAAAACTCCCGTGAATCCGCGGATCTGGAAAGATTAACGAAGGGTGATTTGACAGGGAAGCGCTATTCAGTTCTGGCGGCCGAAGCGCCCTCGCAGCGTAATTTCAGGATGTAAAGGATAAAGGACCTGTAACTGGGAGCGAATCAACCTTCACAGGAACTATTGGACCAGATTTGTAACCCCTGATGGGCGCCGGAGCATCCGAAGCGGATCATAAATCCTCTTTTAATCCTCTTTTTCGGGCCCCTCCTATTTACAGGATGACGGTCGGTGCTGGGGCAGGACAGTACCCGGGACAAGGTCGGGAATCCCGGAAGCAGGATCGATATTATCATTACAGAACCATTCCTTGCCGTTTGTTGTCGCCAGAACCAGTGTTCTACCGGATCCCCCCATCACCAGGCCCGGACTCACTCCGGTACTCTTGAATTTTGCTATTACCTCAAAACCTTTTTCCCGGGATTTCGGTGTGAGGCTCGTAACATACTTTCCGGCCCGTGTGGGCACCAGATTGTCAAACTCTTCGAGGGTAGGCCACCTTCCCTTATCCGAATAAAACGTGGCAACAGGAGATTTCACGCTGTCGAGAAGATTGATCGCTTCGGTTACCTGTTCGCGGGCCTGGAAATCCTCATAGAGCCGAAATGCAGGTGGGATAGCGATCGTCGCCAGAATGCCAATGAGGGCAATTACCATCATTGACTCGATCAAGGTTAAGCCCTTCTGATCCTGCTTCATTCTAAAAAAGCTCCTTCTTGGTTAAACGCATTACTATCCCCTGATATCTGCCATTCCTATTTGATTAGGAGCACCGGAATCGTCGAAAGCTGTATGACCCTGCTCGCAACCGAACCCAGCAATATTCCTTTCACCGTTCCAAGTCCACGTGGGCCAAGCACGATCTGATCGAAATTCATTTCTTCCGCATAACGCAGAATGATGTTTGGCGGATGTCCTGAAGAGACATGGAACCGGTAGCCGATTCCGGCCTGATCGAGCAATGCCCGCGCCGATGACAGCTCTTTCGTACCTTCTTCCTGGTAATACAGCTCTATGCTCTTCTTGTCTATGAACATCGGCACGTTTCCGCGCAGGGGGAATTGCACGTTCAGCAAATGTATTTCAGGTGCTTCCCTGTATGAGGGAAACAGTTTGATGAAACGCCCGACTGCATTGTCCGATGCCGCTGAACCATCTATCGGCAACAGGAGTTTCAGCATGTTTTCTCCCTCATAACAGTTAATTTGTGCCTACGAACGCGGTTTATCGTTCATATCGTCCATCAGATCGACAATCGCGGCTCTTCTTGCCCCGGTCCTGTCAGCAAGCCATTTGCCGATGATCACGATTAGCAGAGCGCCCCCCGCGGGTGCAACCCAGTGCAGAAAAGCCGCATTGTTATCTACCCATTCCCTGCTGACCGCGTCGGTAATGCTCATGCCTCCTGCGATCCAGCCAAGCAGGCCCGCACCGATGAAGATAGTGACGGGAAATTTTTCCATGAGTCTCATTACCAGCTTGCTGCCCCAAACGATGATGGGCACACTCACCGCCATGCCAAAGGTCACCAGAACGACACTGTCCCTGGCGGCTCCGGCAATGGCAATCACATTATCCAGGCTCATCATGGCGTCAGCGATAATGATGGTTTTAATCGCACCCAGCAGGGTTGCGCTTGCGCTGATCTCATGTCCGTTCCCTTCCGGCTCGGGTTGAAGCAATTTGATGCCGATCCATAATAGCAGCAGTGCCGCCACGATTTTCAGGAATGGAATTGCCATCAAGGTGAAGGCGAAGTAGATCAGCACGACCCGCAGCGCAATGGCGCCGAACACTCCCCAGAAAATGCCGAGGTTTCGCTGCTTTTCGGGAAGTCGCCGACATGCAAGCGCGATAACCACCGCATTATCGCCTCCCAGAATGATATCAATGGCGATAATCTGGAGTACGGCAACCCAGAATTGCGGACTGACAAGGTCCATAAGAAGTCTCTGAAAAATAGGGAATCAGGTGAAGCGACCAGGGGGTTCAGTCTATCCCCGGAACTGGATTGCGGATTATACCAGCGTCGGATAAATCTGCTTGTATCGGTCCATTGATTGGCGCTGCATCGAGGAACCGCAAGAGTTCGGCTTTGCGCGGCAGTGTATCCTGATAGCCGAGATCGATGAGGGCGCGGCAGAAGGGTTCTTCAAACAGAACATAGCTCAGGAGAGACGAGCCATCGCGTCTCATTGCGCCGATGGCCCGGTAAAAAAGCCGGATGGTATGCGGCAGGGTGGCAGCGTGATGCTGCGCAATTTCAGTGAATTCGACACTGGGGGAAATGACCATGTGCTGAATCTGGCGCAGCGGCATGTCGTGATCTCTCATGTTTTCTTCGGGAATCATGCGTAGGGTCCGGTTGATGCGCTGCAACCGTTCCAGATCGACATAAAGGTTGTCGAGAAAAATACTGCTCATGATATGGCCGCCGATCTGCGCGAGCGTGGGATAGCTGTCTACTTTGATCCGCTCAGGCTGCTTTTCCTCTATCTTGCGCACGCCAATCACCAGCACGCGGTCCGCGCCGAGATGCAGCGCGGGACTCAACGGCGCAAGCTGACGCATTGAACCGTCCCCAAAGTATTCGCGGTTGAGCCGTACGGCTGGAAAAAGAAACGGAATGGCGGAAGAGGCCAGCAGGTGCTCAATTTCGATAGGGACAGCGACACCGATACGGCGTTCCCGCTTCCACGACCGTATACTGTCCGCACCCTGATAGAAGGTCACCGATTGTCCACTGGTATAGCCCCAGGCGGTAATACCGAGAGCATGAAGAGCGCCTGTGTCGATGCTCTTTTGAATGCCTTGAAGCGGCAGGCTGTTTTCCAGCAATTGCGCAAGCGGCGAGTTGTCGAGCAGCGAGGTCGCACCCTGCTTTTTCAGGCTGCCAAACAGGAGAGATGCAAGCCAGCGTACTGCATTTCCGTATACGCCGAGAGGGTCTGTCCGGTAGGCTTGGTTGACGTGCGCGTTTTCCCATACGGCCGACAGCCGTCGCACACCCTCCTGAAAGTTGCGGGCCGAGATGGCGAGAACCGCGGCATTGAATGCGCCGGCGGACGTGCCACAAATCACGGGGAAGGGGGTGCGCGTTCTCTTTGGCAGCATCGTCGCGATAGCCTGCAGAACGCCTACCTGATAGGCCGCGCGCGCGCCTCCTCCAGTCAGGACAAGACCTACCTTCGGCGCCCGTGAGGATGACGGGAGTAAGCTCATTCACCGGAATGGCAGAGGCCGCAGGAGCAGCAGCATTTATTCAACCCGAGGATCATTGCGGCTGAATCATTTCTTCCGGTCTTACCCAATCCTGAAATTGATCGACGGTAATGTAGCCCGTTGCAACGGCTGCCTGTTCCAGCGTAGTGCCTTCGCGATGCGCTTTCTTCGCGATTTCAGCCGCCTTGTCGTAGCCGATGTGAGGCGCGAGTGCAGTCACCAGCATCAGGGATTTGCTCAGCAATTCGTCTATGCGATCGATGTTTGCGGTGATTCCGATCGCGCAATGCTCCTTGAAGCTTATCATACCATCCGCCAGCAGGCGCACGCTCTGCAGGAAATTATGGATGATAAGCGGTTTCATGACATTGAGCTCGAAATTCCCCATTGCGCCGCCCATATTGATGGCGACATCATTGCCCATCACTTGGCAGCATAGCATGGTAAGCGCCTCTGACTGAGTCGGATTGACCTTGCCCGGCATGATGGAGCTGCCCGGCTCATTTTCAGGGATTTTCAGTTCGCCGATTCCGCAGCGCGGACCCGACGCAAGCCAGCGGATATCATTGGCGATTTTCATGAGCGAGGCTGCCAGGGTCTTGAGCGAACCGTGCGCATGGACGAGCGCATCATTGGCAGCGAGGGCCTCGAACTTGTTGGGAGCTGTCACAAACGGCAAGCCTGTCAATCTTGCCAATTCCGCTGCGACCCGCACCGCAAACTCAGGATGAGTGTTCAGCCCGGTACCAACCGCTGTCCCTCCCAGGGCCAGTTCATATACATGTGGAAGTGCGGCATCAATATGCTCCAGCCCGTGGTCCAGTTGGGAAACGTAGCCCGAGAATTCCTGCCCCAAGGTGAGGGGAGTAGCATCCTGCAAATGGGTGCGACCGATTTTGACAATGCCTGAAAATGCCTCCGTCTTGGTGGCCAGCGTATGTCGCAACGCGGCAATGGCAGGCTTCAACTGATGATGGAGGGAGCGGGCAGCTGCCACATGCATGGCAGAGGGAAACACGTCATTGGACGACTGCCCCTTGTTTACATCGTCGTTGGGATGAATCCTGCAATCCGGCCCTCTTCCGCCCCCCAGCAGTTCAGAAGCGCGGTTTGCCAGCACTTCGTTCATATTCATGTTGGTCTGGGTTCCGGAACCGGTCTGCCACACGACCAGCGGAAATTCCGCATCATGATTACCTGCGATCACCTCATCCGCAGCTTGGATGATGGCAGTAGCGCGCTCCTCATCCAGGACACCCAGATCACGATTTACGGCAGCTGCCGCACGCTTCACGAGTGCCAGCGCGTGAAGCAACGCAGGTGGCATGCGCTCGCCAGAAATTCTGAAATTCTGCAAGGAGCGCTGGGTCTGCGCGCCCCACAGCGCATGCGCGGGCACCTGTACTGAGCCCATTGTATCCCGTTCATCACGGTAATTCATATCGGTCTTGGATCAAGGAAAAGACAGGCGGACATATAAGAAATACCTGAGCGCACGCATTCGCCGGCTCAGGCAGGAAATAAAAGCATTCCGGAAGGGAGACTGCGGAGAGGCCGCATGCTTGACCCGGGCGCACGGAAATCCGGCGGGTGCTGCTGCAGAGGTTGAAAACTGACCCAGCGAAAGTTTATTCGTACTTATTCTGAAGAAGAACACGTCAAATCGCCTGGGCATAATGCGATGAAACGTGCCAGATCAGCTAGATACTGATCAGTTTTCGAGCCGGAAGGATCCTTCGCCGGGTTGACCGGTTTCAGGATCGATCCAGTCGGATATGCCAATCTCGTCCTCTGCCTGCTCCAGGGTTTCTCCTGGTTCATAGTCCGAGTCTGCGTTGTACTCCATATCCTGGATGGCTTCAAGTAAGGTGGGGAAGGGGCCGAATGCCCTGTCACCCTCTTTTTCGTCATGCCAATAAAAACCATCGGGCCGTTCAACAACGCGCGTGGTGTCGTAGTCGCGGGACCCTTGTGGAATTGTACGAGCCATTGCCACCTCCATCAGATAGAGATTCGAATGAAAGTCAATGTTAACCTCGTCCTTAAAATTTTACCAGCGCAAATAATCAGTGTATGGAAAACGATCAGTGTATGGAAAACGTATTGATGGCAGGCATCCTCGCGCGCAGGCCTTAAGTGCTGGCAAACAGGCGGGCAAACATTTCCTATGGGAGGATTGCGGGAAACCGGGATGCGATGTGGCAGACGATCAGCCCTCAGGATTGAGGCTTGCTACCAGGCGACGCTAAAACCCAAAATGCGAAGAGTTGTTTCCAGCGGGAAGTGAGGGCAGGCAGGCCCTTCGTGACGCGCCTGCCTGCCCCTCACTATTATTCTAGGTGTTTAGTCCCAGTTCAACACCCCGCCAGTTTGATACTCCGTAACGCGTGTTTCAAAAAAATTCTTTTCCTTTTTCAGGTCGATCATTTCAGACATCCAGGGGAAGGGATTGCTGGCTCCCGGATAGAGAATGTCCAGGCCTATCTGCTGGCAGCGGCGATTGGCGATATAGCGCAGGTATTCCTTGAACATGGGCGCGTTCAACCCCAGAACACCGCGCGGCATGGTGTCCTCGGCATAACGGTATTCCAGTTCCACCGCTTTTTGCATCAGTGCACTGATTTCGCTCCGAAATTCCTTGGTCCACAAATGCGGGTTTTCCATCTTGATCTGATTCACGACATCGATGCCGAAATTGCAGTGCATGGATTCATCCCGCAGTATGTATTGATACTGCTCGGCTGAGCCCGTCATCTTATTCTGCCTTCCCAGCGCCAGGACCTGTATGAAACCTACATAAAAGAACAGGCCTTCCATGATGCAGGCGAATACGATCAGGCTTTTCAGCAGTTTCTGATCCGCTTCGAGCGTGCCCGTCCTGAATGCCGGATCAGTTAGCGTATCGATAAAGGGAATCAGAAATTCATCCTTCTCGCGGATGGATCTCACTTCGTGATAGGCGTTGAAAATCTCGCCTTCGTCGAGCCCCAGCGATTCGACGATGTACTGATAGGCATGCGTATGAATCGCTTCTTCAAATGCCTGCCGTAACAGGTATTGGCGGCATTCCGGATTGGTGATGTGCCGGTAAGTGCCGAGTACAATGTTATTGGCGGCGAGCGAATCCGCGGTAACGAAGAAGCCCAGGTTGCGCTTGACTATCCGCCGCTCATCCTCAGTCAGTCCGTTCGGATCTTTCCAGAGGGCGATATCGCGGCTCATGTTGATTTCCTGCGGCATCCAATGGTTGGCGCAGCCCGCTAGATACTTCTCCCACGCCCACTTGTACTTGAAAGGCACCAGTTGGTTGACATCCGCCTTGCAATTGATGATGCGCTTGTCTTCCACCGACACGCGCCGATGTATGTCCTCTGCGGAATAGTCCTTTTCCGCTGCGCCACTCTCTGCATGCACTCCCGCGACATCGCTCACGCCACCTTCTGTCTCGGCCCCGCTCGTGTCGGCAAGGCGGCTCGCTGCTTCAGGATCCACCCCGGCTCCTTCGGCGAGCAATCCCGGATCGCCGTTTCTCCGCGCCGGTTGCATCATTTCATCCTCGAATATCAACATATCTTTCTCCTAATATTACATTTTAATTGTTATTGGCATGATTCACATTCCGGATCATCGATGGAACAGAACGGCACATCTGTCGCCGGTGCTGCCGCACTCATGGCTGGCATGTTTCCTTCTGCGGACACTGCATTCAAAGAGCCGGCCTGGACTGTAGATTTTTCTGCTGACGTTGCTCCGAGCGAGCGCAGATAGTAGGTCGTCTTCAAGCCACGCAACCAGGCCAGTTTGTAGGTTTCATCCAGCTTTTTGCCGGAGACGCTCGCAATATAGATATTCAGGGACTGGGACTGATCTATCCATTTCTGCCTGCGCGCCGCCGCTTCGATCAACCACTGGGGTTCTACCTCGAAGGCAGTGGCATAAAGCCGGCGGAGATCGGTTGGTACACGATCTATCTTGCCCAGGGCTCCATCGAAATACTTGATATCAGAGATCATGACTTCGTCCCATAGCCCAAGCTTTTTTAGGTCGCTTACCAGATATTGGTTGGCAATGGTGAATTCTCCCGACAAATTGGATTTGACGTAAAGATTCTTGAAGGTGGGTTCAGTGCTGGCAGAAACGCCGACAATGTTCGAAATGGTCGCGGTGGGCGCTATTGCCAGGCAGTTGGAGTTACGCATGCCATGGTTTCTGATGCGTTCGCGCAGCGCTTCCCAGTCCAGCGTCGATGATCTATCCGCCTCGATGTATCCGCCGCGTTCTTCCTGCAACAGGTCGAGCGTATCCTGAGGCAGAATTCCGCGATCCCAGAGACTGCCCCGATAGGAAGCATAACGTCCCCGCTCTTCGGCCAGTTCCGTCGAGGCCCAGTAGGCATGGTAGGCGAGCACTTCCATAGTACGGTCCGCAAATTCCACTGCTTCATCCGAAGCGTAGGGAATGCGCATCCTGTGCAGGCAATCCTGGAAGCCCATGATACCCAGCCCGACAGGCCGGTGCCTGAGATTGGAGTTGCGTGCCTTGGCGACGGCATAGAAATTGATATCGATCACATTGTCGAGCATGCGCATGGCGAGGCTGACAGTACGCTTGAGCTTGTCGCCGTCAAGCTTGCCGACATCATCGATGTGGGCCGCCAGATTGATCGAACCGAGGTTGCATACCGCGATTTCCTGATCATTGGTATTCAGCGTTATCTCAGTGCAGAGATTGGAACTGTGCACCACGCCGATATGGTTTTGCGGCGAGCGGATATTGCAGGCATCCTTGAAGGTGATCCATGGATGCCCGGTTTCAAACAGCATGCTCAGCATTTTGCGCCATAACTGCATCGCGGGTATCGTCTTGTACAGGCCGAGTTCGCCGCGCGCGACTTTATCCTCATAGGCAAGATAAGCCTGCTCAAATGCCTTGCCATACTTCTCATGCAGATCGGGCACATCCGAAGGTGAAAAGAGTGTCCATTCGCCCCCTTCCATTACCCGTTTCATGAACAGATCGGGAACCCATGTGGCGGTATTCATATCATGCGTGCGCCGGCGATCGTCCCCGGTATTCTTGCGCAGTTCCAGAAACTCCTCGATATCCAGGTGCCAGGATTCGAGGTAGGCACAAACGGCGCCCTTGCGTTTGCCGCCCTGGTTTACCGCTACCGCCGTATCGGATACCACCTTGAGAAAGGGCACCACGCCCTGGGATTTACCGTTGGTACCCTTGATATGCGATCCCATTGCCCGCACACGCGTCCAATCATTGCCCAGCCCTCCGGCATACTTGGCAAGCAGGGCGTTTTCCTTGATTCCCTCGTAAATGCCATCCAGGTCGTCCGGCACTGTCGTGAGATAGCACGAAGACAATTGCGAGCGGCGCGTGCCGGAATTAAACAGAGTGGGCGTGGAACTCATGAAATCGAAGTTCGACAGCACATGGTAGAACTCTATCGCGCGTGCTTCACGATCGATTTCGTTCAATGCAAGCCCCATCGCCACCCGCATGAAAAATGCCTGCGGCAATTCGATGCGGTGCTCCTGTATATGGAGAAAATAACGGTCATACAAGGTTTGCAAACCGAGATAGCCAAATTTAAGATCGCGCTCTGCATGGAGGGCTTGTGCCAGCCGGGCCAGGTCAAACTGCGCCAGCCGCTCATCCAGCAGTTCGGCCTCGATCCCGCGCTTTATGAAGGCCGGGAAATATTCCATATAGCGCTCAGCCATTTCCCTTTGTACGATTTCCTCGCCCAGCACTTCGAAGCGGAGCGAGTGCAGCAGCAATCGCGCCGTAACGTAGCTGTAGGCCGGTTCTTTTTCCAGCAACGCACGTGCTGACAGGACTACCGACTTCCTTACTTCTTCCATCGGCACTCCATCATATAAATCCTTGAGCGTGGCTTTAAGTATCAGCGCAGGATCGACCGCTTCATCCAGACCTTCGCAGCAGGATTCGATCAGCGCCAACAGTCTCGCGGTATCGAGCGGAACCCTGCGCCCATCCTCGAGCACGTTCAGGACGCCGCCGGTCACCTCCACTGCACCCGCTTCCTTTTGCTGCGCCCGCTTGCGCGCGCGATCCTCGCGGTACAGCACATAGGCCCGCGCTACATCGTGCTCGCCCGAGCGCATCAACGCGAGTTCCACCTGATCCTGAATATCCTCGATATGAAAAGTTCCACCCGAGGGCTGACGGCGCATCAAGGTGTTCACCACATCTTCGGTCAGGCACCCCACCACTTCGCGTACCCTGGCCGAGGCGGCCCCCTGGCTGCCCTCGACGGCGAGAAACGCTTTCGTCATGGCAATGGAAATCTTGTTCGGCTCGAATCCGGCCACTGAGCCATTGCGGCGAATGATCTTGTATTGGGAATAGCGCGGGTCATGGCCGGGAGGGTTCGAAGAAAGCTCGTAGCCTGCCATTGCCGGCCGGGACGTTTGATCTGTGGAAAGCTGCATGCTGGATGCTCCTCATTTGTAAGGGAAATGTGCCGAATCCCTGGGCAAAGCTTGATATTGTGGATGTTGTGGAAATGCTGTGGAAAACCTGTGCACTACTATATATAGTATGCATGAGAGCGTGCTCAACTACCTCTAGTGCCCAGAGCTCAATAGTCCTATATTTTCTGACGGGTGTCAAAAGGTATTTTTTGGGGTTTTTGAGGCGGCGACTTTGAGGACTTTGACGCCTATATCCAGGAGGTGATGTTCACGGAAGCTGAGGCAATCCGGGGTGAAAAGCCGGGCATGGCGGCGGGAGGTGTAGAGTTGATTTCCCTGGAGGAGGAGGGAAGAGAAGCGCCAGAGGCCTTCCGGCAATGCCGTTCTTGCCAAAAAACCCCATCCCTGTGAAAGCGGATGGGGTGTGCTGCCAGCAGTTACAACTGGATTAAAACTTAAATAACGTTATCCAGGATCGCCCGGCTTTGCTTGTTCCACTGCACGTCCATGAGGTTGGAGAACCGTGTAATCACCTGGATGGCAACGCCGCCGGAGAACAGGGCTGCCCAGGCCAGCACCACGAAACCCCAGTGCAACGGCGCGCTGAAGAGTTCCTCCATGAACCAGAAGGCATGACCCCACTCATTGAGGCCCACGTTCGGGAGACTCATCAGTGGACCGGCGATGGCCATCAGCAACGGAAACGACGTTCCCTTGTTGTAGAGCGGCAAGCGCGTACTTGCATACAGGAAAGTCGATACGCCCATGATGATGTACATCGGGAACGCCCCATAGAACAGCGGTATATGGCTGGGTGTAAAGCTCGTGTCGCGGATGATCACCTGATGCCAGGAAGCATCCTGCTCAGTGAAGAAGCTCGATCCCCAGTAAACGGCGAACAGGTACACGCCAAGCCACATCAGGAAATAGAAGTACCGCTTGATTTCCTTTTTCACCGTAAGGCTTGCCAGTTGCTCCCTGGTATCGCGCGTCTTCCATACCCAGCCCCAGACGATCAGGGCCAGGGTCGGCCAGAGCATCATCTGGAAACGCCACAGCCCCATCCAGATTTGCTCGAACTCAGGCTCCATCGAGTCCATCCCGTGGGAATAGGCGTAGGTGCGTTGAAACCAGACCCAGAAAACCGCTATTCCCAGTATCGGCAGCAGACCCAGCTTGTAGAACTTGGAGTCATACCATTCCGACATGTTGTAAGCAGGACTGCTCGCACTGCTCTCCCTCTTGTGACCAACAGCAATGGTCTCAGGTGTAATTGCAGACATCACTAACTCCTTTTGCAAATAATCAAGAACCCCGCTGGGGTGTCAAAATTAAGAACAAAAACTACCAGCCCAAGGATTCAGCCAACTTTGACTGGCAGAAAAGATAATCAAATCGAATACGAACCTTGTCCGATTATCTGAATAGAAGTCTCCAATGTCATATCCTCCTATTTAAATGAATTAGTCATACCTGTTTTTTTACAGGTACTTGTTCGACATAATCCATAAAATAAAGTTCAATTGTAATGATATATAAATAGTAGATAATGGTTTTTATATATTTTTATATGTTTATATCATAAACCCTCTGCCAAGGAACCGGAGAAAGTGAAGGAGCCCAATCCAGCTTGCGCTGGGTTGGCATGGACGACAGACCCTGATAAACAAAAGACCTTTCAAGGAGTGCCCGAAAGGCCTGCCCGAAGGGTATAAACCAAGTCAGAAAAAGAGTGCAGAGGCGGCAATCGCCGCCGCAACTGTGACCGGTATTGCCATCGGCATGATGATGACCTCGGCCGCCAATGCAGCAGGCGGAGCATCCGCCATATCAAGGCTGCGTTCGATGTGGCGCACGCCAGCTTGGAAGGCAGCACGGCCATGTTTGCTGAAATGCAATCCAGACACAATACCCCTGGGGCGGACTAGCCCAAGCCATAGGTACACCCCCGTGCTTTGGGGCTAAAATGGGCTTCCCTGGCTCGCAGCGGGATGGAGGTGGTCAAGAGCAGCATTGCTTCGGAAGGCGAGCGTGTCGCCCAAACCCCTGGTGGAGAAGTTGCTTCCGCCATTCACTCCAATAGACGAAGCTGTGGAGCTGATTCGAAAAACACTAGGGGCGTGCTCACAGTAACCAGATATAGGCGCATGCGATATGCAGGAAAGCGTTGAAACGTCTGGCAAGCTTGTCGTATCGGGTTGCAAGGCGACGGAACTGCTTTAGACGATTGAAGAATCGCTCGACGAGATTGCGCGCCTTGCGGTGCCAATCAACCCGGGGGACATCCATTGGCTATCAAGGTAATTAGGATTTTTCATTTCTGTTTCCTTACGGTAATTGGATGGGTATCAGCTAGATAGGAGCTATCTAGCTAGAAGCATTAACCTACATCGCGAATTCATCGCGTTGCGCTGATGATTCCTCACGGAACTCATGAGTGCACCCAATCCGATAGCGTCTTTCCTTGATCTCGTCAATGAGCTCCGGGTGCCGGTCGAGCAGCGTGAGTAGCTGCATGACAGAGACCGGCGTTCTGACTTTTGCAGTCTCATAGCGGGAAAAGGCGTTAACGCCGCCACCAAAAATCTCCCCTGCTTCGCGCTGATCGAGCCCAAGTTTTTTCCGCACCTGCTCCACGAACGTGGCCTGTTCGGCCAGCACCGCATCGACTTTTTCCCTGAATTCACGGTGTCCGGCCATGAGCTTGTTTCCATCGTGCTCCGGCCCATAATAGCCCTCCCCGCAGTGGCTGCAGTATTCTCCCCGTATATTTTTGATGAACGTTTTCTGGCCCTTATAAGTGAAGGGCACATCGCGCGTATCGAGCGCCACCTCACCCTTCCCACACAATACACATTTCATTTCATTTCTCCTTAAAAGAAAGTATCAACACATCGTTGATAACGATGAACTTCAAATAAACTGTTCTGCCCTCCGGGGCTTGGACGTGATATACGTCTTGCCATTCCTTGTGATTCTGGTTGCTTGTCATGCTTTTATAGAAATCGGCGTTTTTCAGTGTTAATACGAATTCTGCGATTTCTTCCCCGGTTTTAAAGCCCAGCTGGCCGCCGCCTTCGAAAGCGACTCGCGTCAAGCGATAGTGGCCAGCACGTATCGGGCCTTTGACTCTGTCCAGATCGTAATGGGGTTTGCTCTTTTCCATGAGCAATATGCTCACCTAGTAGGTTATTATTGTCAACTTTTTTATAGATCTACCGGGGTGCAATTGACTTGAAATACCAAGAGATACGGCAAAGATAATTACAGTAATTACCAGCATTTTGAATAGATAACGAATTGCCACGTGCCGGGGTGCCAGAAACCAAAAAAGACGCTATAAGGCAGGACTCCCATCCTCTCTGCCTGTCGGATAGATAGATAAAACCGTTTCAGGAACCGGGAAGGATTCGGGGATAATACGCTCTGGATTATTACGGAAGCGGATCACGGCGTGACGGCATTCCTTTTGCCGAGATCATTAATGCCGATACCGGTGCTTGATAACACTGATACCACCGGCTTTTCTTTTCCGTTTTATTTAAGCATTCTTAGGAGAACCATGATGGAAACCATCGAAACCACTCTTATTCGCATTCCGATAAAAAAACTCGTCATCTCGCCCCTGAATGTTCGCAAAAAACAGGGGACCGGCATCGAGGAATTGGCCGCCCTGATCGCTTCGCAGGGATTGATCCATAACCTGGTCGTTACCGTGCAGCAGAAAAAGGGCAGGAAAAGCGGCAAGTATGAAGTGATTGCCGGCGGCCGCAGGCTGACAGCCTTGAATTTGCTGATAGCCGATGGACGGTTGTCGAAAGATCATGAGGTGGATTGCCGCGTGGTCGAGCACAAAGAGGCGCTGGAAATAAGCCTGTCCGAGAACAGTGGGCGGGAGCACATGCATCCCGCCGATCTCGTCATGGCCTACCGCAATTTGATAGATGCGGGATTTGCGCTGGATGAGATTGCCCCACGTTTCGGTGTCCCGCCACTGACTGTCAGGCGTTACCTGAAACTGACTAGGGTTTCTCCCAGGATTTTCGCGCTGTATGCCGAAGACAGGATGAGCTTCGAGCAGATAACGGCATTGGCGCTCACAGATGACCACGAATTGCAGGAGCGGCTCTGGCACAACACGCCGGAGTACCAGCGCAACGGCGCAACTTTCCGGCGGCTCATCACCGAAACTGAGATCAACATACGGACGAATCCGCTTGCCAGATTCGTCGGAGTAGAGGAATACGAGGCTGCAGGAGGCGTAATACGGCGGGATCTTTTCGGAGAGGAGGACGATGGCTACATGCAGGACGCCGAATTGCTCGAATCGCTTGCCCTGGAGAAACTCAATCAGGCGGTCGAGCCGCTGAATGAGAAAGGATACGCATGGGTGCAGGTTCGCACCACCTTCGACTATTCCGACAGGGCCGAATTCTCGCAGATGCGGATAGTCAGGCGTGACCCGACTGCGGAGGAGCAGGCCAGGATGGATGCGCTGGAAGCGGAACTGGAAGCCATCGAAGCCGGATACGATGCCTCCGATGAGAAGCATGGCAGAACGGGGGAACTCTACGAAGTGACAGAGAAAAAGAAAAAAGCGGAGTGCATCCAGGATGAACTGACGAAGCTTACCGAATCGCTGGAAGAAATTTATCCGGATGATCTTGCAATTGCAGGAGCCATTGCCACCGTCGATCACGAAGGCAAACTCCGTATCGAGCGGGGTCTCATTCGCAAGGAGGACGTGAAGAAGCAGCCGAAGCAATCAAGGGAACCAAGGGAGGCAAAGGAACTAAAGGAACCAGCAGAATCAGGGGAGCGGGAAGTGGCAGGGATCGAAGGAGACGGTGGCGAGAAGCCGGTCCATTCGGAAAAGCTGACTCGCATGTTGACCGTGCATCGCACTGCGGCCATGCAGGCGGCCATGATGGATCGGCCGGAAGTTGCGCTCGCCGCCCTCGTGCACCGGATGGCGGTACAGATTTTCCCAAATGGCTCCGCGTCAAATCCTGTCCTGCAGATCAGCATCGAGGAAACCCGTCTCAAGCCGGACGCGGAGGATATCGAACAGAGCAAGGCAGCGACCGCACTTGCAGAAAAACGCCGGCAATGGCAGAAGCGTATCGATGCGGCAGGGCGGAGCGGCAAGACTCTGTTTGGGTGGCTATTGGAGCAGTCGCAGCAAGACCTTCTGGATCTGCTGGCTTTCTGCACGGCGGTTTCGGTCAATACGGTGTCGGAGCGGGAAAGCACACCGCCGCAGGACGTAACTGCACTCATGACCGCCTTGAATCTGGACATGGCCGACTGGTGGAGACCCACATCCGGGAATTATCTATCGCATGTTTCGAAAGACAGGATTCTCTCAGTGGTAGCAGAAGCGGTATCGACCGAGCGCGCCCATCTCATGCGCAATCTCAGAAAGGAGCAGCTGGTGCGAAAGGCGGATGAAGAACTCTCAGACTCGAGGTGGCTGCCGGAATGTCTCAAAGGTTAGGAAGAGACTACCCGCGGGTGATCACCCGATTATCCCGGGTGGTAAAGCGACGACCTCAAATTGACCGTTCGGAACAATATCCACCAGACACGAGTGGCCATAGGTGATATCGTCAGAGCCGCCTGCGTCAATAAAATTGCTAGTCACCGGGAGACCGCCTATGGTCGTGGCGGCAATAAGCGGGTCGGCCCCTAACGGGACATCATTACGCGTCTGGGCGAACAGATAAGTCGACCACATACCGATCTCCTCGTCTGGCAGCAAGGTAAGTTCCCCCCGGTAGCTGCAGTAGTTCCGCAGTTGTTTCACGGTGCAAATTTCCACCAGTTCCGGCGATTCGTCCTTGCCACGAAGAACGACATGCGTGATGCCGGGAGCGGTGAGGTGCAACTCTGCGGGAGATACGCCTGATGTCGTCGCAGTTCCGACCACCTCGGCTCCATTGAATGCCATCATGGTTACCGAGGCACGGAACACGACACGACCCAGCACCTCCTGTATCGGTGCCGGAAATCTTATGGTCAGGCCGGCAGGCGGAAAAACCAACGCGGGTCGTTCGGTTGCAGCTGGTTGCACAAAACATGCAGTGTAGTCTTTGGGGTCGAAAATCATTCCGCTGATAGTGCGAGGCTGCCGAAAACAATCGCCGGATTTTTGGTCATCAAAGGATGTGCAACGCCGTACAGCTCGACCATCCACCAGGCTTTGGCTGGGGTCGTCAATTCTCAGGCCAATATCGATCTCCCAAGGTTTCAGAATGATTTTATAGGCTCGATGATGGCTCGGGGACAGTGCTGCGGCTGTCACAAAGTAATTTTGGCAAGTTTTTTGATGAAATTCGGCTCCCAGCAGGGCGAAAAACACTACCTGGTTACCACGCTGGTAGATTGTCCGGTCCGTGAGCAATTCCTGCGTTTCCACGAAGTGCAGGTTCGGCTTGGTTTCTGAGACTGAATATTCCAGCGTGCGCCTATCTGTTTCCCGTTGGTATTTCCATTTCACATCGAGTTTATACGGGTACCCTGGAAGCGGTATCTCGGGATACTGCATCTCAACAGAAACGGTTTCACGCAGGGTGCGCTCAGTGGGGTCGGGTACCGTTGCGTCCTGGCCACGACGATGGGGATCAATCTGATCAGACAAGACTGCTGCGATGGATGCAGCGGCAAAAACCCCTGCTGCTGCATCCACGATGGGATTATCGACAGGCCGATAGTGGAGTTGACCATTGGGGCAGCAAGCCGCACTGTCGATAGAAACCTCGCTATTTAGATAGAAGCGCGGCTGCTGCACTTCGTCGCCCACATGCCCGTCAATATCGTTGACAAGAACATGCTCGTTTGTCAGCCCAAGCGGGCGGCTGTCGCTTTGCGCGAACAGGATCATGCCCAATGTGCCATAGACATTCATGTTTGCGTTTCCTACCGCGATCCCCCCTGCCAGTGTATCGAACATCTGGCTTCGCGTGGATTTCGTATCCACCGTTCCTCGTGGCTTTGTTATAGCCTGGATCACATCGGTAGGCACATCCTCGATTTGATCAGGAATAGGCAGATAGCCTCTGTCCGGCAACTTTGCCAAATCGACTTTTTCCCTGACATAGAAGCCTATTGCCAGGGTATCAGGTTGAGCGTACGGTCCCACAGTCTTGATTGCGGGCAAAATATCCAGGACATTTCGGTCTTGCGCACATTGTGACTTTATCTTCGCGATAATTGATTCGACCTGGGCCCGAGCGGAGGGATCTTGCGGATTCAGTTTTTGCATAATATTTTTCCCTAGGGTCGCAATTTAAGGGAGAGCGCAGTGAGTACGTCCTGAATCGGCGACACATTGGTGGACGTGTCGCCACCCCCATATAAAAGGCCGACTACCTGATTCATGGTAGCGGGTTCGTGGGAAAAGACCACCGAGCCGGAATCGCCGTGATCGGAGAATTGTTCTTCGCCAAAAGCGGGATCTGACGCAATGATAATTTGCCCTGTCAGAAACAGATCGGGGTGATTTGGATCCGTGCCGGTACATCCGGTGCCGGCAGCATTCTGGGGTCCCCTGCACTCGCCTGCCGGTGCGCTGGGATTAGTGATGATTCCGTGTGTGAGGCCGGTGCGGGACCCGGATTTATAGACATGCATTCCCATAAATGGCGCGGCAACTGTCGGATCAATCGAAATCAGCGTGTCCAGGCCTGTGATAAAGCTTGAGTTCGGCTCGCCGGTGATCGCATCGACAGTCTGCTGGACGAACGGCCTGCTGTTATCCAGTTCAATAAGCGCGGCATCGGTCGTCACCCGGTTAGAGGCACCCACAGTACCAATTTTGCGAGGGTGGTCACCGACATTTCCCCATCCGGTTTTGTCTGCGACAATGGATTCTATGAGCCCGACCAGCCAAGCAATGAGCGCGATGATCAGCAACACGATCTTCCACCAGGGGTCTTGAAACGCCAGGGGGCCGTGTTGACCTACGAAACCGTCTTTAATTTCGACGCTGTAATCAAAGGCGAGCGGTAACCATATGCCACCGGGCAGGCACACCCGCTGCCATCCCCCAGAACCGCCACCGCCACCGCCGCCACCGCAATCGGGGCCGACAAGACATCCACACAGCAGCGCGATCAATTCACGTAGTATTTTCTGGTCGCAATTGCCTCCACGCATCCCGCGCACCAGCCGGGTAATGTCGTCACCTATCCTCGATCCTTTCGATCCACTTCCCGGCTTGAGCACATTCTTGCAAAGTTGCTGCAGGGCGACCGGATCAACCGCCAGGGACTTGAGCGTCAGCGAAACCTTGCCTTCCGGTATATAAACCACGGATGTTCCTGTGTTGGGATCATATTCAAGTTCGGCAATGAAGATGGTTCTGGCATTGTGGCGCATCGCATTCTCCGGGTCCGGGTCGCCCCCCAGGTTATGCAAAACAAACTCCACGGGCGGCTTGCCGCGTCGTGCACCACTAGCGTCCACTAGAAAATAGACTGTGGTCTTTTCCCCGATCTGCAAAGGAGGTAGACGGATTGCCCGCCCCTGTACCGTCTGCTGCGTAGCCGTCAACTCGGCGGCCGTCCATGTGTCAACGACCATGATCCCGAACGACGCGAGCGTGGCTCGTCCAATGTTGGAGATATCGAACAGGAGTTCGTCCTCAAATGCTTCTCCCCAGGTGTTTTCAATTTCGACACCCATGTACTGCATCCCGTTGACACCAAGAAACACGCCATCGGCAAACATCAGTAGAGATTGACCATCGATTGCGAAGGGCCGAACGGTAACATTAAACATCGGACCGATCTTGTCCGCTCGAATTACGAGGTCATTCGGGTCGGTATCGGAAGGGGTGAACACATCCTTGGAGCGGATGACTTGCGAGAGGTGTGCGCCATTCTCCTGTAACGGGTCGGGGAGAACGGCGGCGTTCTCCTGCCATCCGTGGGTGCCGTCATTATGCTCGATCGTCAGATTCCAAAGGGTCCCGTCCACGATCTGCGTTGAACCCATGACGCCTGCGATGATGCCACCCCCGCTTGAGGCTCCGGTAATTGAAATACGTTGATCCCAGGCTGAATCTTTACCTATGACAGTAATCTGCCAGCGACCGCGATATGTTTGCATGTTCGTTCCCCCTGATGATGGATGAACTAACGCTAGCCCACTTATTTTGGTGATTCAATATCAATGGCTGGCAGTAAATGTCATAGCCCCTTCCATTTATAGACTAGATAAAGGGAATTACAACGCTGATTGAGCAATACGTAATTCGCGGGAAAATCGTAGAGGAAGGGTTAAATATTACCGACTGGCAATACGTTTGCACTTTGCGGCACTCCCTCGATTCGAGCCCATTAAAACATGCGCGGGTAAACAAAGTGACGCGTAGATTGTCTTTTGCCGACTGTGGAGCCTTTAGCTAGGGTGCTTTCAGGGCGTTTTGATGCGTATATGCCGCCAGGCCAGAGTGCTGCCAGGATACACCTGTATCCCGATGAAACCGGGGGCTCGACCACGCTCTCCATCGGCATTGTCAAATGAGGTGGTCTGCTGTCGTACGCCGGTCTGGGTATTGGTTAGAAAAACCTTGTAGTTATTGCCCTGTACCTCGATTTCGTATTCGAACCAGACGTCAGGAACAAGCGCGGGCCCAGGGGTGTAATTTTGTACGGCAGGCTCGTTGAAGTTCAGGTGCCAGACGCGATCGCCGGCTTGAATCTTGTATATGGCACCCGTCCGGTTTTTGAACAGGCCATCCGGCTCAGGCTTGATTCCATAGAAATCCTTACCCGAGTCGCCGCGCGCGTTGTCATCGATCTGAATCTCAAAGCCAGCTACGACTGGCCTCCATGCCGCATTGCCTGCATCGAAGAACGGTTCGTTCGGGATACGGGTTTTGAGCGCATCGGCAAGTTCAAGTGTCGGACGCGGGAAGCGAACGAAGACGCCACTGTTATGGTTCGCAGTGTCGAAGATACGGAACTGGAGGCGCAATGTAAAATCGCTAAAGGCTTCCTTGGCGTAATAAAAAAGTCTCAGCCCGCCATCCCCGTAACTTACCATCTCGCCATTCAAATGAAGCATGCCTCCACCCCCTGGACCAGCAAGGTACCAGTCCTTGAAGGTCTTATCCGTACCGTCGAATAATGGGCGAAAACCGGCCTCGGGCTGGGGGCTGATGATCGCGTCTGAACTGGGCAGCACACTGCTGTTGAGCAGGTTGGCAGTGCGACGGCACAGTGCGATGCCAGTGAGCATCGGGTTAGGGGAACCCATCGTTGGAAAGAGTGCGGGGCTGGCGATATAGCAGTTGGTGGTATCGTGGATGCGGCCGAAGTCGTTGGTAACAGAATCGGCGATATCGTCGCCCATACGCATCGTGCCGGTATCGTGGTGCGTCGTACCCAAGTCGTCGCGGCGGTTCCTGAATGCGCCCAGTAAGGCGAGTCGTCGTGCTCTGCTTCCCGCCGGTACCGGAATGGCGCTCGATTGGGTGGGGAGAATCTCGAATGGCTCATTTCCTGCGAAGATCAGCGCGATCTTGTCAGACACGGAATCCATTTCATCCCATGTGGCCCGGTCGATGTTTGTTTCGTTACTGCCTGGAAAGGCTTCTGGTGCTGCTTTGGCGTTTCCAAGATGGACAACTGCCTTTGGCCGCCCGAATTCGGTTTCGAGCGTAGACAGATCAACAAAGCTGTCCGGGTTGCGCGGTTTCATCTCGCCGATGCCGCGAATCGTGATCACGACGGTTTTATCATTGGCACGAAGCATGCCCTGCAGATGTTCAAGGGTTGGAATTTTCTTGAAGAGCTCTGCCTCAGCGTCGGTACCTAGTTCGCTTAAGCCTGAAGCTGTGATCTGAAAGTGGAATGTACTTCCGTTGGCTGCCATGCCTTTCACGAATAGGGCGGAACATTGGAGGCTATTGAACGGTTCGGGAGGGAGGTTGGCTTCAATTGCCTTCCTTGGCACACGAATGGTCAGGTTTGAGCGCAAATGGGCAATGAGATTTGAGCCCATGCGCTGTGCGGCACGACCTGCGAGTGACTGCTGGAATGTGGTGAGTGCTACACGTGTCGTTTCGACTGTACCGAGCGCAATGATAGCCGCGCTTTGCCGGCCATCTCGCGGGGGTGCAAGTGGAATATCCACGGATATCCCGTTTTGCCAGACGCGCACCCCCGTGACACGCACCCAATTGTCCGCCTGGGTCTCGGTGATGAGTTCCTGTACATGACAGTCCGGAACGATCATGAGTCTCTTGCGCGCGTCCGCTATAGTCCCTGTACCATCAGCCTCGCGGTTTGCGAGCCGGGCGGCGCGAATGAGACCGGGCACGGCACTGAATTTGTTCATTGGAAAAAGTCCTGGTTCAGTGCTGGACTGGACTGCGAGCGGTGCTTCAAGCTTGAGCAGTTCAAGCAATTCTGCTTTTGATGCCCTGTTCCCGCTAGGGAGATTCAGCCATTTGCGCAATAGTGCGACGTTGATCGGGCCAAGGGTGGAATCATGATAACGCACACTGGGGTGATCAGGCAGATCGGCGAAGGCAAAACCTGTTTCGTTACCTGGCCTTTTAAGGCCAGTATGAAGTTGCTTGCGTAACGCGCTGTGAAGCGGGCCGAAAATGAAGTCGTTCGTCGCCGTTACTCCGATCTGATCACTTGACTGCTCGAAATATCGGGTGCGCAGGTCATCGCGTGTTGTTTGTGGCCAGGCGGCCCACTCTAGGTCGAGCAACTCAGGCGACCAGCCGCCCCAGGTCAGTGAACGCCCTCCAATGGCGAAGATTAATCCGCTGTAGTTGAGTGCCGGGTGATTTACCCACGGCACGCGCAGATCCGGAGCGCCTCCCATAAACGGCATATTCTGCATGTGCTCGGGCAGCACAAAGGGGCCAGCCTCCAGCACGAGGATTCGGCGGCTACGTGTACCGTCTCCTCCGCGTCGGTTACGAAGAGATGTTCCGCGATGGCAGCCCCGAAGGTTCCCCCACCGACAACGATTACGTCGAACCCGCGTTGGCGGCCGGCAATGGTTTGTGTAGTGCTGTCAAATGCTTCCTGCAAAGTATTGCAGAGGTACCTCCCCATATTGTCCAGGGTGAACGAGGTCCATTCAGAAGTCAGCGGCTGGGCCATATATATCCTCTTGATTCATTTCAACCATTACAAGAAACAGTCAATCCTGTATTAAGAGTAAGCGAGCTTGCTTGAGAAACTGCAACTTCCAAACGTTATCTCTCCGGGGTTGCACCAAAGTTAACTTATTCCCGCACCTGGGTGTTTCCTTTTACTTTACGAGATCGAATGGATAATTGCTGACCTTGAATTTGTTTATCCTATTAACCTTAGTTTATAAGCTACGCATGTCAAGAAAGGATGTGCCAGACGAGTTGCATGACAAGTAGCTGGGAGGGTAACCAGAGAAGATATCTTGCCTGCAGCGTCGGTACCGATAGCACTGAGATAAAGACCGACGGTTAAAAATGTGGTTGCCGAAGGAAGAAAGAGGGAAGGAATAAGATTAGCCGGAGTTGCTATCCCAGACTGCATCCATTACAAGAAGGACACGGGATTGACCTGCGGCGACGGCGGGAGAACGATGGATCGCGCCTCTTTGAGCGTTTCCCTGCCATAGAGACCCCTTTAGAAGGGTAATATCGAATGGTGCTGTTGCCTCGACCCTGGTTCTCTCATCAAACAGACCGGAAGCCCTGTCAGCAAAACCAAGCGAACTCAGTTCAAGTTTATTATGATCGACCCATTCGTCATTGATCCATTCCGTTCCCTGTCCATGATAGGTGCAAACCAGACGAATACCCGTGCGATCGACATGAAAGCGGGGACACATGGCTTTGTCAAGCACCTCCAGACGCAGAGCAATTTCATTACATCCAATCAGGTCCGAGTAAAGCTCTGCAATGAAGCGCACATCATCAACCATTGCTTCTCGACCGGGAAGCGGGGGCAGAAGATCCGGTGCGAGACCTTCATCAGAACGGATGACCGTTAGGAAACCGTTTCCGAAAAGGTTATTTGCCAATCCCTGTTGTACGTAGCGATCGACAATGTTGTCGGCATCCCGCCGCCATATCACGATCTGGGTGAAAGGATGGAATATCCGTATCAACTCCTCAAGCTCAGAGGTGATATATACGTACGGTCTGGGTTCCTGATCTTGATCGAGGAAAGGCGCCTTGGTTACTGGAACGTCCATCTATATCCCTCCCAGTTCTTCCAGCACGGCACCCTGTGTGCGTTCAAGCAACTCATGGCGTTCCTGGGCCTCGATGCACAGGTTGGCAGTTGGACGTGCCAGTAGATGGGGAATACCGATAGGCTCACCTGTTTCCTGGCACCAGCCATAAGTCTCGTCTTCGATGCGTTGAAGCGCCTGCTCAATCTTTCTCAGCAAGTTGCGTTCCCGATCCCGCACACGGAATTCCAGCAGAAATTTTTCTTCCCTGCTGGCCCGATCGTTGAAATCGGGCTCTGCAGTTACATCCTGCATCTGCTCCAGCGTATGTTGCGCGCACTCCAGCAGTCGTTTTCGCTCAATCTCCAGGCGAGCGCGAAAGAATTCCAATTGTGGAGGGGACATATACTCCTCTGGCGGTGCGGCCAGAAGTGATTTCTCGAAGAAAGAAAGTAGATCGGTTTTCACGGTTAATTGACTTGGCTTGCCACTTCTCTGGCTGATGACATACTGGCAAAGAATGTCTGAGGAATTATTGACTCATGTGTACTCTGGCTCCTCTTCGGAGGCGGTCAGCGGTGTCCATTGGGGAAATTGGTCCGGTATCTCGCGCCAGTAATCGATACCCTTGCGGACTTCGGTAGGTTCAAGCTGACATTCCGCAAATACCTGCTCTATGACTTTCAGGTTCTGAACACGATCCTTGAAACGACCAATGAAGACTACTTCATTGGTCCTGTCCCCATAAGGCATGCGCCACGATTGCTCAATTAAGCGGCGCTCTTCGCTTCCCTCCGTCGGCCACCGTTCCTTTGGCACTGCGGCCCACCATCGTCCAACCGGTTCCACGGCAGCAGTATTGCCACAACGCGAATATGAGATCGCCCAGTCCGGGCGGCTGGCCAGCCAGACGTAGCCCTTTGCTCTCAGGATTCCGGGCAAGGGTTTTTCGAGGAAAGCGGCGAAGCGCTGGGGATGCAGCGGTTCAGGCAGGCGTACAATGAAACTGCTGATGCCAAATTCTTCCGTTTCCGGAGTGTGCTCACCCGCCAGTTCCTTGAACCAGCCGGCCATCCTGCTGGCACGATCGAGGTTAAACCGACCGGTACCGAGCACTTGGCTCAAGGGGACGTTTCCGCGGTGGGCATGAATGATTTCGCCTTTGGATTCAATGCCTTGATCACGCCGATCACCTCATGGAGTTGCGCAGGCGCCACCCTGTCCACCTTGTTTATGACGACTACGTCCGCAAATTCCATCTGCTCGGTTAGCAGGCCGGCCAGCGAGCGGTCGTCCTCCTCGCCTGCCACTTCCCCGCGCTGGACGAGCAGCTCCTCGCTGGTAAAGTCTTTCAGCAGATTCTCCGCATCCACGACCGTTACCATCGTATCGATGCGAGCGATATCATTGAGTGAGTTTCCATTTTCATCCCGAAAAACAAACGTGGCGGCGACGGGCATAGGTTCCCCGATTCCCGTCGACTCGATCAGCAGGTAATCGAAGCGATGCCCGGCGCAAAGCTGGCGCACCTCGGTCAGGAGGTCTTCGCGCAAGGTACAGCAGATACAGCCGTTGCTCATCTCCACCAGCTTTTCTTCAGTGCGCGATAAAGCGGTACCTGCATTTTGAGTGCCTTTAGCTACAAGTGATGCATCAATGTTTATTTCGCTCATATCGTTCACGATTACTGCCACGCGCAATCCTTCACGATTGGCCAGAATGTGGTTGAGCAACGTGGTTTTACCCGCTCCGAGAAAACCGGACAGCACTGTGACCGGCAGGCGTTGATCCGTTATCGTCATGATTGATCGCTGGTTGATTTAGCCAAATGGAGTCTCATGCAGAGACCTGCTTACTCTACTTTCGGAATGTGCTTCCTCAGAATGAGGTTTTTATTTATGAAGAAGAACAGGGGACGTATCAGCGTGTAGCCGCCTTCGCACTATCGAACCCAGCAAGAGCAAACCTGCCAGGAACATTGCGTAAGTGCGCGGTTCGGGTACGGGCGAAACGTTGAAATCGAAATGGAACGTGCCCGAATCCAGGATGGACGAACCTGTTCTCATGTTCAGCAACTCGAACGTTGCCGAGTAAATGCCTGCTGGAGCCGCGACATCAATCCAGTAAACCGGCTTGAACTCGAAATGGTTGCCGGCTCCCAAGGTAAATATATCGCCGCCGGTGTAAATATCCTTTGTTGTTTCCGTCCCGATGTGCAATCCAGGTGTGCTCTCGACCAGCCTGAGCCCGATTTCCACATCATTCAATTGACCTGACCAGCGGTTATTACTGCTTTGGAAAAGGACATCTTCCATACTGCCTGAGGAATGGTTGGCAAGTGACTGAATGGAAGCAATGCCGAAGTAGCTATATTCCGAACTTCCAATATTTGTTCGCAATGTGCCCGCGTAGAACCCACTTCCTTGTGCCAGGGGAAGAGGGTCTTCTCCTGAAGAGACTTCGGGAACGTGGTTATTGGTATTGGTTGACAGAACGGCGGGCGTCGTTACGGGGCCAGTGTAGCTGTATGTCCCGATCCCGTGGAAATGGTTGCCGTGATCGAGCAAAA
>Ga0134128_10000772_pt1 | contig 43367 bp, 34 predicted proteins | sample KB31754_FD_96462 | JGI IMG/M metagenome (GOLD analysis project Ga0134128, IMG submission 96462) | Terrestrial soil microbial communities with excess Nitrogen fertilizer from Kellogg Biological Station, Michigan, USA - KB3-175-4 | ecosystem: Environmental > Terrestrial > Soil > Unclassified ...
CACAATCAATTCTATACTGAAGATTTGTAAAGTAAGTTCCGTCGATATCATTTTCATTTGGTTTCCAGATGCAATTTGGATCTGAGCTTTCAAAAACTTTCAATCCCCAACGGTTATATATTTCTATCTGCAGGGCTGAGAACTGATACTTGCTAAAATCTATTTCGTCATTAATATGATCGTTGTTGGGTGTAACGATATTAGGCATAACAAAATCAAACAGGCTTGTTTCAGGATGAACTACCAGCGTATCATAATTTACACAGTTATATTGATTTGTTACCTGTACCCAATAAACAGCAGGTTTGTTTACAGTAACAGCCGGTGTAGCTTGCCCTGTGCTCCAGGTATATGTGGATGCAGGATTGTACGCATTTAAAGGCAAATTCCCTATACAGAAAGAGGTATCATTTCCTAAATTTATTACAGGTAATGGATTAACAGTTATATTAAATGTATCTATAACCGAACAACCGCCAACGTATGAAATATCTATCCAGTAAGTGCCTGTATTGGTAAATGTTTTCACAGGATTCAGGCTTCCGTCAAGCCAATTGTAATTTAATACGATATTTTGGGTTGTATTTATAGTACAGGAAACACAGGCACTGGTATCTTTTACAATAGGGTCTATTACATAGGCATTTACAGTATCTGTTCTCATGCAATCTTGTTCATTGGTAACGGTTACCCAATATTTGCCTGGATTATTAATGACTATACTGTGTGTTGTTGCTCCGGTACTCCATTGATAAAAGGAAAAGCCCGCTCCGGCGTTTAAGGTATCAACCGGAAAAGAGGCACATTGCTTTACGTCGGGGATATTTAAATTGATGCCTGCATAGTTGGCATCTATAAAATTTGGAAGGCCAAATTGGCTATATGAACCTGGCGTTAACGGAAGGCCATTTAACTGAAAGTTACAATTTGCTCCTAAATTATTAGGATTATTGATGACAGACAGAGTATCGATCTTATATCTTGCGATATATATTTTTCCGTCAGGAGCTATTTGTAAGGCACCCAGCCCTCCCTTAGATGAAAGCGTATCGACAAACACATTAGCAATAACAGTCTGTGATGCTATAATAGTTGATACGTTATTACTGCTTAAATCATATTGGTAAATAGTACTTGCATTTGTTGCATATAATTTGGAATTATCAGGCGAAAAGGATGCGCCATACATTCCATATAAAGGATTTTGTAAGTAATTTATCTTTATGGGATTTGTAATACTACCCGTAGAATTATCAAAATCATATATCTCTAAAAAATTTTGTGAGTTTGCCTCAGCAAAAGCTAATTTTTTGCCGTTTGGAGACGCTTTTAAATAACCTCCCTCCCACCAGTCAGGGTTATTTATAGTGTCTTGTATAAAAGTTCCAATATAAGATACTATAGGAGTGGGAGTAATTCCTGACGCTGTAACTAAATAAGCATTGAAAGCATCCGATAGATAAGGATGTGTAATTACCCAATAATCTCTTCCATTACAGTGTTTAATACCTAAAATTTTTTCGCAGGTTACTGGCGGTGTAAGTACTACGTTTTTTAAAGTAACTTCTCCATGCCCGTTATGCGCGCTAACATCTACTACAGAATAATGAATTCCTGTGGGAATGAGTTCTGATGCACCTGCCGTAACAATGTAATAAATAGAGGTATTTCCCGGTTTGGGAATAATAAGGGCTGATTGGGTTGATGATTGATTACCCGTTAAAGCAATACCATTATACATCGTCTGATTATTTTTATTGTTTACAAATACCCCATTTGTATATAGAATTAATTGGCCGGTATTGGGATCGCTTATAGAAGCACAACCCTCCATCGTATTTAGTTGGCCGATGCTGCTAACAGGAGTCCCCGAACTAAAATTAATGACGCAATTACTACCAAAATACCAATGCCAAGCTTCTTTACCAGGTTGGGCTTTTATAGAAAGCGAAAGAAATAAAAATAAGGGTACAAGTTTTTTCATAATGAACTTAAAAAATTAGTATCTCTTTTAAGCAAACATACAACTTCAAAAAAGGGAAAAGTAAAATATTTGCTAAATGGCGGTATTTTTTTTATAACTGGTCGGTTTTAACAAATAACTGGTCAATTTTGACAGTTTTTTAACCCTCCAGAAATAAAAAACGCCCTGCGTTTTTGCAGAGCGTTTACTGTGACAAATTCTACCTATTACAGGTTACCCAAAGTTTTTGCACGGGCAATGTATTTTTCAATATCACGGCCTTCGGTGCTTTTGGTATATTCTTTTTGGATGCGTTCGTATAATTTAACAGCATCAGCATATTCTCCTTTTGTTTCGTAAGCAAAACCTGCTTTTTTAAGGTAAATAGGAGATGTGAAATCGTTTGCTTTTTTATCAGCAGCTTTTAAATAGTAGTTAATAGCCTCATCTGTTTTTTTAAGCTCCATATTGGCATCGCCCATAGCACCAATGGCTACGGCACCTAATAATGGGTCGCTTGTACTGAATTTTTCAAGCTCATCAATTGCTTCCTGAAATTTACCAAGGCGCAAATTGCCAACACCTATATAATAGTGCGCTAAATTAGCTGTTGGAGTAAAAGAATATTCATCGGCAATTTCCTGAAAACCTTTAATGGTTTTATCGGTTCCGTCAGCCAAACGGATGGTTTTACCACCATTTATAGCGATATTGAACGAATCTTTTTCAAAATATTGTTCAGCATAAAATACTTCAGCTTGTGCTTCTGCATCTTTAGTAGGTATATAATAGAGCGTAAAGGCTAAGTATAAGCCTACTATACCCAAAACGGCTACTACGCCAATGGCTATTTGTTTTTTGTAATTTTCGTAAAAAAGCTCAATACGGTCAAACTGACCTTCAACATCAATACTTTTTGTAGGTTTTTCTGTTACTTCTGATTCTGACATAGTAATTTTATAGGATTGCAAAAGTAGGTTTTTTTACGAATAAAAAAAATAGTGTAATATAATGTGCTTTTTTGCGATTTTACAGGGCTTGGCAGTGACTGAACTACCCTAGAATAGGATAAAAACCGCTAAAATGTTAAAAAACTGGGAGTTAAATCTCCTTACGCATGCGTGCCACCGGAATATCAAGCTGTTCGCGGTATTTGGCAATGGTGCGGCGGGCAATATTATAACCTTTTTCTTTTAGTATTTTGCAAAGGGCATCGTCTGTCAATGGTTTGCGTTTATCTTCGGCACCAATAAAATCTGATAATATCTTTTTCACCTCACGAGAGGAAACCTCTTCGCCGCTATCGGTGCTTAATGACTCGGAAAAAAAGAATTTTAATGGCAATGTTCCAAATGGCGTGGTAACATATTTACTGTTTGCCACGCGCGAAACGGTTGAAATATCCAAACCCACTTTTTCAGCAATGTCTTTTAAGATCATCGGCTTAAGCTTCGTTTCATCACCGGTTAAAAAATATTCGGTCTGCTGTTTCATAATAGCATTCATGGCTATTAAAAGTGTTTGCTTGCGCTGAAAAAGGGCTTCTATAAACCACTGGGCATTTTCAACTTTATTTTTTATAAAGCCCGAAGCTTCTTTAGCGCTTTTATCTTTTTGTTTGTTGTAGCGGGTAAGCATTTCCAGGTAATCTTCGCTCACTTTTAAGTCGGGCATGTTGCGCGACGTAAGGCTTAGTTCTAATTCGCCTTCGTTGTTTGTGATGACAAAATCAGGGATTACTTCCTGTATGTTTTGGGTAGCTGCCTCAGAAGTGCTGCCCGGCTTAGGGTTTAGCTTGGTTATTTCGTTGAGGATTTCTTTTAATTCTTCTTCACTGATATTAAGCTTACGCGCAATTTTATCATAATGTTTGCGGGAAAACTCGTCCATGCAGGTTTTTACAACCTCAATGGCAAAGTGTATTTCTTTTGTTTTATGAGGATTGCGCTCTAACTGCAATAAAAGGCATTCCTGCAGGCTTCGCGCTGCAATGCCCGGAGGATCGAGGCTTTGAAGAACTTTGATCATTTCTTCAACTTCCACATCGTTTGTTATGATGTTCTGTGTAAAAGCAAGATCATCAACCAAAGAATGCGTATCACGGCGAATATACCCATCGTCATCAATACAACCTATAAGATATAAGCCAATGGTATATTTGCCATCATGCACATCCAGTAAGCCAAGTTGCTCTTCCAATAAGTCATGAAAATCAGTAAGCTCGCGTATAGGAGTTTCTTTCAAATCGTTGTCTTTCCCGTTATTGTTTATCTGGTATTTAAAATCCGAAAATTCATCTTCATCCACATAATCTTCATAGCTGATATCATCGTTTTGCAAGCCTACTTCTTCTGCTTCGCGTTCTTCTTTTTCAAAATTTTCAGCATCGGTTTCATTATCCACATCGTTAACCGAAGAATCTTCGTTTGTATAATCTTCTTCTATATCGGTATTATCATCTTCTTCTAAGGCGGGGTTTATTTCAAGCTCTTCTTTGATGCGTTGTTCAAGCGCCATAATAGGCAGCTGGATCAGTTTCATTAACTGAATTTGTTGTGGAGAAAGTTTTTGTTGCAGTCGTAAGAACTGCGATTGTTTTAGTGCCATAAACTTGCACTAAAATACAAATACTTCTGCATCCGGCGAAACCAAAAAAATTATACAGGCTGGGTTTCATTTAGTAATTTCGGGCTCGTTTTAATTTATTTTACCGGATGAAAATTTTAAAGTTTGGGGGAACCAGTGTTGGATCGGCAGAAAGAATGCAGCATGTGGCCACCCTTATTAAAAAAAGCGCAGAGCCCGTTATTGTTGTGCTTAGCGCTATGAGCGGAACGACTAATAATTTAGTGGAGTTATCGAATAATTTGTATGTAAAAAATCATGCAAAGGCAACAGAAATAATTTCGGCATTAGAAAATAAATATAAACAGGAAATAAAAAAATTATACGCCACTGAAAAAACACTACATAAAGCAGAACAGTTTTTAAAATATCATTTTGATTATCTGCGTTCATTTACCTTAGATATGTTTACGGCTAACGAAGAGAAGGCGATTCTTGCCCAGGGAGAATTGCTATCTACGGCTATGTTCCAGTTTTACCTGGAAGAAATTAACGAATCATCTGGACTCTTGCCTGCTTTAAATTTTATGCGCCTGGATGAAAATGAAGAGCCCGACCTGAGTTATATAGAAACAAATCTTGTAAAAGAATTAGAAAAAAATAAAGGCATTAAATTTTACATTACACAAGGGTTTATTTGCCGAAATATTTTTGGTGAGATTGATAATTTAAAACGTGGCGGCAGCGATTATACGGCTTCTTTAATTGGAGCAGCCTTACATGCAGAAGAGATACAGATATGGACAGACATTGACGGCATGCATAATAATGACCCGCGAGTGGTTGACAAAACACATCCTATAGAAGAGCTATCTTTTGATGAAGCTGCCGAGTTGGCCTATTTTGGGGCAAAAATTTTACATCCTACCTGTATTCTTCCTGCTCAAAAACACAATGTGCCTGTAAAATTGCTGAACACCATGCAACCTGATGCCAAAGGAACCGTGATCTCTGAAAAGGCTGTAAGCACTGGCATTAAAGCTGTTGCGGCAAAGGATGGAATTACTTCGGTGAGCATTAAATCGGGTAGAATGTTGTTGGCATACGGATTTTTACGTTCTGTATTTGAAGTTTTTGAGCGGCATAAAACGCCTATTGATATGATCACTACTTCTGAGGTGGCTGTTTCCCTAACAATTGATTCGGATAAACATTTGAAAGAAATTACAGAAGAGCTTGAAAAATTCGGGCAAGTGAGCATCGACAATAACCAAAGTATTATTTGTATTGTTGGTAATGTTAGCTTTGATAAAATTGGTTACGCTCAAAAAGTTTTTAATGCGTTAAGAGAAATTCCCGTGCGGATGATTTCGTATGGTGGAAGTGAACACAACATATCTGTTCTTATAAAAAGCGAGCATAAAAAGCAGGCTTTGCAGGCTCTTAACAAAGGTTTATTTAATTATTAAACGCTGTCAGTCTGAGCTTGTCGAAGACAGCGGGCGGTAAAAAACTAATAAAATGAAATTAATGTATGTATATATACTTGAATGTTCTGATAAAAGTTATTATACAGGTGTGACAAATAACGTAGAAAAAAGAGTAATTGAACATAATTTAGGTATTCATAAAGAAAGTTATACTTATTCAAGAAGACCCGTAAAACTTGTTTTTTGTGAAAAATTCAAAGATGAATTCAAAGCTATTGAATTTGAAAAACAAATTAAAGGTTGGTCAAGAAAGAAAAAACAGGCAATTATAAATGGAAGATGGGATTTATTACCAGAATTATCGAAAGGAAAAAGCACCTTATCAACGCACACCCTTCGACAAGCTCAGGATGACAACACTCTTAAATCTTAAAAAGTAACTAATGTCAAAACTTAATAAATACCATACCTTTTTTTCGCAACATAAAACACCATTTTATTTTTATGATACTGCGTTATTAAAACAAACACTTGCTGAAATTAAAAAGGCTTCCTCTGCCAATAAGTATCATGTACATTATGCATTAAAAGCAAACACAAATGATGCTCTATTAAACATAATTAAAGAAGCAGGCTTTGGGGCAGATTGTGTAAGTGGCAACGAAGTGAAAAAAGCTATTGAAATAGGTTTTGACGCAAATAATATTGTTTTTGCCGGTGTTGGTAAAAGCGATGATGAAATAAACTACGCGCTGCAGCAAAATATTTTCTGTTTTAATTGTGAAAGTATTCCTGAACTGGAAGTGATTGATGAGTTGGCAAAACAACAGGGCAGAACAGCACAGATTGCTTTGCGCATTAATCCAAATGTGGATGCGCAAACGCATAAATATATTACAACCGGTTTAGAAGAAAATAAATTTGGCATTAACCTGCATGAATTGCCTGAGGTATTAGATGTTCTGAAAAAATGCCCTCACTTAAAATTAATTGGCCTGCATTTTCACATCGGTTCTCAAATAACCGACTTAGAGCCTTTTAAAAATTTATGTACACGCGTAAATGAAATACAGCAATGGTTTCAGCAGCGGGGATATTATTTACCGCACCTTAATTTAGGCGGGGGGCTTGGCATTAATTACAATAAACCGGATGAAGAGTCTGTCTGTAATTTTGATGCTTTCTTTTCAGTATTCAAAAAATTTCTACAGGTTCAGCCTAACCAGCAAATACATTTTGAATTAGGCAGAGCTGTTGTAGCTCAGTGCGGAAGCCTTATTTCGAGGGTTTTGTACATTAAAAAAGGCACAAACACCAACTTTGCTATTTTAGATGCCGGCATGACGGAGTTAATTCGCCCGGCTTTGTACCAAGCTTATCATAAGATTGAAAACATAGGTAAGGATAGAAAGTCAGGATATAAATACGATGTAGTTGGTCCTATTTGCGAAAGCAGTGATTGCTTTGGCAAGGCTGTTGAATTGCCGGAAACCTTACGCGGAGATCTGATTGCTATCAGAAGCGCCGGTGCTTATGGAGAGGTAATGAGCTCGCAATACAACCTGCGTGATAAAGTAAGATGTTATTTCGATCATGAGGCGTTTTAGTTTTTAGTAAGCCTTCTTTACATTATTTTTTTAAGGCAAGTAGCAACTTAAGCGCTTTTGAGTTTATCTTTTTTATATGAAGATAAGGTGTTTGCTCGCCGCCAAATGAACGAAAAAAACGTTCTACCGCAGGCAACATGCTGCCACAAAAATTAAATTGCTTCGTTAGCTGAGATGATCTTTTTATGGCTTCCCAAATTAATAAACTGTAAGCTCCACTGCTTTTGTAAGTTTCATCTGCACCACCCATCAGGTAGTAAGCACTTTCGGTATCCCAAACCAAATAAATAGCCGCGTGTATATTTCCTTCTTTGTCTTTTGCCAGTAATATTTTGCGGCAATTATTTTTTTTGCAGGCAATATCAATTTGTTTGACGTAGTTCAACGAGTAAGGAACTGCCTTGCTTTGTCGTTTAAAAGTAAGAGCGTTTATCTTGTAAAACAATTCTACATCATCGCTTTCGGTAATCGTAATTTCCTTTTCAGCTTTACGAATTTGTGTGCGAATACTTGCATTAAATTCATCAAAAACTTTATCTAGGCTACTTAAATCTTTTATCAGATAGGTATATCGCGTAGTTTGTGTAAAGCCTTTCCAATGAAAGGAAAGATGGTTTTTATAATCGGGAAGAAAATAAAGATCAAACAAATCAAATTTTGGCAATTGATTAATAAGCTCATCTAAAACTTGTTGTTCATGGCTGATTTTAGTTGCCGGTTTTTGTCCCGGGAAATACGTAATAACAGGTAAAGAGCCGGGCGTTAGCATAGGCATATTGATGAGGCTAAAGCCTTTCTTCCTTTTTATAGGATAAGCCCATGCGCCAAGTATATTTCCATTGTTTTCATGTACAGTTACATTCCATTTTTCTTTACCACAAACAGTATCTAACCACCAGGCTTGCTGAAACAAACTAATGTTTGGTAAAGTGTTACAATAAGAAATATATTTTTCTTTGGCAGTCAAATTATAGTTAATTCAGAGTTTAAATATAAAAATAAAACGGGTGTTACTTAAAACAAGAAGCCCCGCATTTCTGCAGGGCTTCTTGTTTTATATTAGATTATATTATTGACCAATGATCAATTTTTCAACCTGTGTGCTTTTTCCGCTACTGATTGTTAGCATGTACATACCTTTTTGTAAACCTGTAAGGTCTAGGTTTGTAGTATTATTTGTAACAGAAGTTTTATATACTTCTTTGCCAATCATGTCAGTAACATACATTACAGTTCCTTCACTTAAAGTTGGGATTGTAACGCTTACTAAACCAGTGCTTGGGTTAGGGTAAATAGATATTTTAGTAGTGTTAGATACCTGGCTGATACCGGTACAAGCACTTACTGTTACAGTAGTTGGTTTAGTGCTTAAGCAAGAACCAGTTGTACCTGTAACCATATAAACTGTTGTAGCAGCAGTTGGCGTTGCAACTACAGTCGCGCCAGTTGTACCACTTAGGTTTGTTGCAGGAGACCAAGAATAACTTGTAGCACCATTTGCAGTTAATGTAGCAGTTCCTCCTGAACCAGGACAAATTGTTGCCGAATTTACAGTTACTGTTGGACCCGGGGTTGGATCTGCAGTTAAAGTAAATGTAGTTGTGCTTTTACAAACACCAGATGTACCAATAACTGAATAAGTTGTGTTAACTGTTGGATGAGCATATACAGTTGTACCGGTATTTGAGCTTAAGCTGGTTGATGGAGTCCAAGAGTAAGTTGTAGCACCATTACCTGTTAAGGCAATTTGGCTTCCAAGACAAACTGTTGTTGTTAAACTTGTCATCGTAACTGTTGGAGTTGCAACCTGAGTAACTGTTATACTAACTGTTTGAGTGTTTGTACAAGATCCTAAAGTTCCTGTAACTGAATAAACACCTGAAGTTGTTGGGTGTATTGTTATGCTTGATGTTGTTGCAGAAGTTGACCAGCTATAAGTGGTTGCACCTGCAGCAGTTAACGTGATAGAGTCATTTAAACACATACTGGTTTTAGTAGATGTTAAGTTAACAGGACAAGCTTGTGTGATTTTTGGTCCCATGTAAACGTTCATACCGCCTTTACCTAAAGGTTTAGTTGCGCTTGTATCAGAGAAGCTACCTGCCCAACCGTGCATAGAATCTAACATTTGTACTTCAATCATGTTGAATGCTTTTACAGTACCTGTTTCTAAAGCAGTCCAAGTAGCTCCATCATCACCTGTAACAGAAGTTACATAAGCTGTGCTACCGGAATTTAAACCAACTGACATATAAGAGTTTCTGCCCGGAACTACGCAAAAATCAAATAAACCTGTATTTACAGGATCTAATGTTAATGTAGTCCATGTAGCACCACCATTTGTTGTTTTTTTCAAGCTGTTTGTAGTAGCAGAAGTTGTAGCTAAACCCCAGCAGATACCATTCATAGAATCTCTGAAAGCCAAACCTTGTACACCACCCGCTAAACCTGTAGAAGTACCAACAGTCCATGTTTTACCACTATCTAAAGAGCTGAAAACACGCCCTATGCTTGACCCAAACCAAACTCTTTTACCTATAGTAGTATAGGAATTTGTCAAACCATATTCAGAAGATGAAGCAGGATTAGGGATATTAGCCCCTGCAACACGAGTCCAGTTTGTACCACCGTTGTGCGTGCGCCAGATTTCAAATTCATTTCCTGAACCATTTGTATTATTTGGATCTCCCAATGCCATACCATTGTTTGCATCCCAAAAGTGTACAAAATCAGGGAAGTTAGATGCGCCGATAAACATGGTTGATGAGTCAGATGCATTTGTCCATGTAGCACCACCATTAATTGTTTTACGAATTTTACCGCTGGTTCCGTCAGCTGCTTTATCATACATCGCTACAAATGCTATTGAACCATTTACCGCAGAAATGTTTGACGCATTATAGTCCATAGTATCAGGAACATACATGCTGCTTGTAAAAGTTCCACCGTTTGTTGTAACAACAACTTTGTTTGTAGCTGATGAAGGGAAAGATCCATTATAAACAACACCCCAAACAGTATTAGCGTCAATAGCACTCATGTAGCGAACGCCCCATGAGGTATCAATACTAATGTCTTTGGGATTCCAGATGGCCGATGCCTGGCTAAATGCTGCTCCCATACCGGCAACAAATAGCGAAAGTGTAAGTACTAGTTTTTTCATTTTTTGATATTTTTTTAATTTAAAGTAAGCAAATATACTATTTTAATTCAACTACAAAATCGAGCTATTTCTTCTTAAAAGAGGCTATAAAACTTTTTGTAAAGTCGCTCAGGACAAGGGTTCCGCTCATTACAGCGCGCTCAATAAGTAAAGTATCCCAGTTTTCTGTACCCTCCCACATAACTTTCTTTAACATTTTCATGGCTTCAGGGCTGCTTTTTGAAAGTTTTTTAGCTAAACTTAACACAGCTGCGTCCATTTCTTCATTTGTTTTAAAGATTTGAGCATAAAGGCCTTTTTGTTGGGCAAAATTAGCATCATGCCATTCGGTAGCATCAATGGTCAATTGACAAAAAGCAGAAGTGCCCATTTTGCGTTCAACTGTAGGCCCAACCACAAACGGACCGATGCCAACCGCCAGCTCGCTTAGCTTTATAGCTGCATTTTCATTTGCAAAAGTGTAATCTCCGGCAGATGCCAATCCTACTCCGCCGCCAACAGCCTTACCCTGAACACGCACAATAACAAATTTCGGGGCTTTTCGCATGGCATTTATGACCTGTGCAAAACCCGAAAAGAAACGTTTCCCGGTTTCTATATCTTTAATAGCCATTAACTCGTCGAAGGAGGCGCCCGCACAAAAAGCTTTGTCGCCGTCGCTTTTTAAAATAATCACTTTTGCTTCCGCATTATTTCCAACCAATTCAATTTCTTTAGCCAGCGTTCTTAAAATTTCTCCTGGCAACGAGTTGCTTTGCGGGTGAAAAAAGGTTACCGTGGCAATTTCTTCTTCAATATGGCTTTTAACATATCCGTTTTCCATAATTATATAATTTAAGGAGTCAAAATTAAGAATTGCAGGCAAACAGCGAAACTATCAAAATAAAAACAATATACTTTAAAGTGCATTCTGCTTCATTTTGCCTATATCTAAGGTCTAAATATTACCTTTGCGCCATTATTTATGAAAATTAGGCTGTTTTTTATTCTTTTTTTGATGAGTTTAAGCTTGTCTGCCATAACAGATGGAGATAGTACGCTCATTAAAAAAATCAAAAAAATAGAGAAAAATGTAAAACTACTTACCATTCCCATTGTTTATTATACTCCCGAAACTAAATGGGGAGCCGGTGCTGCAGGTGTTTTTAGGTTTAAATTGAAAAACGAACCAGACACTTTCCGGCATTCCAACGTTTTGTTTTCGTTATCTGTAACCCAGTTAAAACAGATTGTTTTGGGAGCTCCGTTTCAATTTTGGTTTAAAAAAGAGAAATACAATATTTACGGAGAGCCTGCCTATCAAAACGTGAATTTTTTGTTTTATGGCGTAGGCAATAATAATCCTCCCAATTATAAGGAGAAATACTTTACCAGTTTTACTCGTCTTCGCTTAGCTGCCCTGCGGAAGGTTTACCCACATATATATGCCGGTTTTCGATACATATTTGATTACACTACTATGTATAATTTAGAAAAACACGGCGAGTTGATCAAAGGCAATATTGCAGGCAGCAACGGGGGCGTGGTTTCTGGCATTGGCGGCACTGTAAAATACGACAATAGGGATAACCAATTTTATCCGACAAGAGGCCAGTATGTAGAGCTTTATGCTTTGACAAACAGCCAGGTAACGGGCAGTAATTTCAGGTTTGATAAATACTCGCTGGATGTGTCAACTTCAATTCCGCTGCCTTTTAAAGAAGTCCTGGTTTTGAATGCCTATGGCGTTATCACTACCGGCGATGTACCTTTCTATCATTTGGCCATGCTTGGTGGCGAAAAAAAACTACGAGGTATATATGAAGGCCGCTACCGTGATAAGGATTGCTGGGTGTTGCAGGCAGAGTACCGTAAAGAGTTGTTTTGGCGCATAGGCATGGTTGCTTTTGTTGGCATAGGTGATGTTGCTCCAAACTTGAATTCATTTAATGGAAAATATACTCAGTTTACATACGGTGGCGGTATCAGGGGCACTATCGACAAAAAACAACACCTTAATATGCGCCTGGACCTGGGGGTAAACGACCAACACATAAATTATTATTTTACAATCGGTGAAGCTTTTTAAAATGATAGATACGCCCTTTTTAAAACCGAATGATAAAATAGCCATTATAGCTACCGCCCGTAAAATATCGGATGAAGAGCTTTCCTTTTCTTTAAAAACACTTACTAATTGGGGCTTGCAGCCTGTTTTAGGTCAACATATTTTTGCCATCCGGGATCAGTTTGCCGGGAATGATGAGCAACGTGCCGAAGATTTGCAATGGGCCGTTAACGATGATAGCATTAAGGCTATTCTTATTGCACGGGGTGGTTACGGCACCGTTAGAATTATTGACAATGTGGATTTTTCCAGGTTGAAAACACATCCTAAATGGATCATTGGTTATAGCGATGTAACAGTTCTTCACTCACATATTCATATACATATTGGTATTCCTACACTGCATGCTACCATGCCCATTAATTTCAGTAAGAACGCCGAAGCAGTTGAAACACTGCGAAAAGCTTTGTTTGGAGAAGGCATTTCTTATCAGTTTGCGCCAAATACATTCAACAGAACGGGAGGGGCTAAAGGCGTTTTAATTGGTGGTAATCTTTCCTTATTATATGCTTTATCGGGCACTTCCAGCGATATAGATACATCCGGCAAAATTTTATTTCTTGAAGATTTGGATGAATACCTGTATCATATAGACAGGATGATGTTGAACCTGAAAAGAAGCGGTAAGCTTAAAGGCCTGAAAGGCCTGGTTGTTGGTGGGTTTACCGAGATGAAAGATAATACTATACCTTTTGGTAAAACAGTCGAGCAAATCATCCTAGATGCTGTAAAAGAATACGATTTTCCGGTATGCTTTAATTTTCCTGCAGGGCATGTAGATCGTAACCTGGCACTATACTTAAGTAAAGCAGCCACCTTACAAGTTGATACAACTGGCTGTTCGCTAAGCTTTTAATTCTTTTTTATCTATTAAATATTAAATTATTTCTTCTGCTCTGAATAAATATTTTTCACAAGAAACTTGCAGAACAAAAATAGTTTCCATAGTTTTGTTGCGGATTTAGTTAATTAAGTCTAAAAAAAGGAGTGGCTTATTAATAAGGTTTACTTTCGTTAAGGGTGGAAAAAACACTAAAAAATAAAAAAACGTTCCGTGTTAAAAAAAAGGATACATTTGTACCGTTGAATAGTCAACTATCTCAACCATCAACTGTAAAAATGTTATCAAAAGAAGAAATTAAAAATCACCTGGGCACGTCGATAGCGGTAACAGGGCGGCTTATCTCAAATAAAATAAACAATCATTTTGATGAATTGGGGTCTAACATAACCTTTGAACAAATGGGGGTTTTGTTCTTTATTTCTCTCCACAGTGATAAAGAGATAATCCAGCAGGACCTGGCTTCTATGATGAAAAAAAACAAATCGGCGGTATTAAGAACCATTGATATTTTAGAAAAAAAGAATTATGTAAGAAGAGTGCCTGTGGTTGGCGACCGGAGAAAAAATATTATTGAGCCAACCGAAACAGGTATAAAAATGATAAAAGAAGCAATTAAATTATCACAAAAACTGGAAAAAGAATACACAAAAAACATCAGCAAAGAAGATGTGGAAACCTGTAAAAAAGTTCTTGTACTTATTCAGAACGAGTGCAAAACAGAGGGTTGTCCGTAAGTAATTTGCCTGAAGATTAAACTTTATATCAGTTTTTGGATCTAATAAAATATAATAAAAAAATAGTAAATTAACTTGACTAATTAGTAAAGTTACTTTACCTTTGTCGAACTAAAAAAACAAAATAACAATAAGCTAAATATGGATACCGTTCAAAAACCCACAGAAGCAAAAGGTAAATTAGGAATTTTAATTCCCGGTTTAGGTGCTGTTGCTACAACTCTAATTGCCGGCGTTGAAGCCGTAAAAAAAGGAACCGCAAAACCTATCGGTTCAGTTACTCAACTTTCTACCATTCGTATTGGTAAGCGAACGGAAAACAGAAACCCATTGATAAAAGATTTTGTTTCATTGGCAAACTTAAAAGATATTGTATTTGGCGGATGGGATGTATATAGCGATAACGTATTTGAAGCGGCTATGAATGCAGGTGTTTTAGAACGTCACCAATTGCAGGACCTTAAAGCAGAGCTGGAAAAAATAAAACCAATGCCAGCCGTTTTTGATAAAAATTACGTTAAAAACCTGGATGGCGAAAACGTAAAATCAAATGCTACTCGTTTTGATTACGCGCAAGCTGTAATGAATGATATTAAGAAATTCAAAGCTGATAATAATTGCGACCGCATTGTAATTGTTTGGTGCGCATCTACCGAAAAATATATCGAACCTACTGATATTCACCAGTCGTTAGAACAATTTGAAATAGCTTTAAAAAATGATGATAAGCGTATTTCACCAAGTATGATCTATGCCTATGCAGCCTTAAAAATGGGTATTCCTTTTGCAAACGGCGCTCCTAACTTAACCTGCGACATACCTGCTCTATTGGAACTGGCACAAATAACTCAAACACCTATTGCCGGTAAAGACTTTAAAACCGGGCAAACACTTATGAAAACAATTGTTGCTCCGGGCTTGCACGCAAGGGCGCTGGGTGTTAGAGGCTGGTTCTCTACCAATATTTTAGGTAACAGGGATGGCAAGGTGTTAGACGATCCGGATAACTTTAAAACAAAAGAAGTTTCAAAATTATCTGTACTGGACGAAATTTTTAAACCGGAAGAACATCCTGAATTATACGGAGATCTATACCATAAAGTCCGCATCAATTACTATCCTCCCCATGGAGATAATAAAGAAAGTTGGGACAACGTAGATATTTTTGGCTGGATGGGTTATCCTATGCAAATAAAAATTAATTTTTTATGCAGGGATTCTATTTTGGCTGCGCCTATTGTATTAGATCTTGCATTGTTTATGGATTTGGCCAAACGCGCTGAAATGAGCGGAATACAAGAGTGGCTATCTTTTTATTTTAAATCTCCGCAAACAGCAGAAGGTTTAAAACCTGAACACGATATCTTTAAACAGTTGATTAAACTTCAAAACACATTGCGACACATGATGGGCGAAGATTTAATTACACACTTAGGTTTAGATTACTACCAGGAATTAGTAGAAACGTTGTAATGTTTTTATATAAAACAATAGCCACTTTTTTTGGTATTGGTTATATAGGAAAAGGTTCTGGAACAGTTGCTGCCCTTGTAACATGCATTCTTATATATGCATGCGCAGTATTCGATATGTACAGTAATGGCATGGCTTTGGTTATATCATTACTTGTATATATAACAGGGGCTTTAAGTGCAACACAGGTTGAAAAAATCTGGGAGAAAGACAGTAAGCGTATTGTGATAGATGAAGTTTTTGGGATGTTGGTCAGCTTACTGTTTCTCCCGGTTACTTTAATAAGCATATTAATAGCTTTTGTTTTATTCAGGCTGTTTGACATTTTTAAACCTTTGGGAATAAAGAAAGCCGAATTGTTGCCGGCAGGATGGGGAGTTATGACAGATGATTTAGTGGCGGGTGTTTACGCAAACATAGTATTGCAGGTATTTTTTATGTTAAATAAATGATCTTATTTTTAAAAGCACAGCTAAACTCCATCATTTCAACCGCAGTAGATTTCCTGGTTATGATAACACTGGTCGAAGTTTTTTCGGTTTGGTATATTGCAGCTGTTGTAGCAGGTGCCGCCGCAGGTGCTTTAACCAATTTTGTATTAGGAAGAACCTGGGTGTTTCATGCTGAAGGTAAAGATATCAAAACACAGCTGCTAAGATATTTAATTGTGTGGACAGGAAGCTTAGTATTGAACATTGCAGGCGTTTATTTTTTTACCGATATCTTAAAGCTAAAATATATCCTTTCTAAAATAATCACGGCAGTTGTTGTAGGGTTTACGTTTAATTATATTTTACAAAAACGATTTGTATTTAGTGTAAAGTGAGCCTTCGTAAATTAAAATATATCCTGCTTTTTATATTGTTCTCCGGCATTTTACTTGCTCAAAAACAAACCGTTATTAAAGGCGTTATCGTCGACTCTAAAACAGGTGAGCCTCTTCCTTTTGTAACAGTAATGTTTGACGGAACTACATTTGGCGTGAACACCGATTTTGAAGGACAGTATGTTTTACAGGTTGACAGCAACGCAAAATACAGTACCTTGAAAGTATCTTACGTGGGTTATAAAACGACTACAAAAGATATTCAGCTTGGCGTTAGCCAGATCGTAAATTTTAAACTTCAGTTAGAACCCAAAACGCTTAATGAAGTTACCGTAAAAGGGAAAAAACAAAAATACCGCAATAAAAACAACCCGGCTGTAGAGCTGATCAAAAAAGTTATTGATCACAAGGCAGAAAATAAACCCAGCAGTTACGATTATTATGAGTTTGAAAAATACGAAAAGATACAAATCGCTTTAAGCAATATTTCTGAAAAATTTAAAAACAGGAAAGCGCTAAAAAAGTTTCAGTTTGTTTTTGATAATGTGGATTCCACAAAACTGGAAGGCAAACCCGTTTTGCCGGTATATTTAAAAGAAACCATATCAGATGTATATAACCGCAAAAAGCCAAACGCGCATAAAGAAGTGGTTAAAGGAACAAAAATGGTAAGCTTTGATGGCTATATCAATAGCGATGGCGTAACCAATTACATTAACAGGATGTATCAGGACATTAATATTTACGATAATAATATTTCTGTTTTGTCTAACCAATTTTTAAGCCCCATCTCCAACAACGCACCGCTGTTTTATAAATTTTACATTGTAGACACAACCGTTGTAGATAGTCACAAATTAATTCAGCTGGGGTTTGTTCCGCGCAACCACAATGATTTTTTATTCCAGGGAAGTATTTATATCACCTTAGACGACAGCGCTTACGCAGTAAAAAAAGTAGACATGTCTGTCAATAAAAGCATTAACCTGAATTTTGTAAAAGAAATGCACATCGAACAAGAATTTGAAAAAGATACTACAAAAAAATATGCCTTGATAAGAGATGTGATCATGGCTGATTTTGGCTTAACAGCCGGCGGAAAAATGGGCTTGTTTGGCGAGAAAACTGTTTCATATAAAAACATTAAAATAGACCAGGTTAGAAGTGACAGCACATATAAAGGCAATGAAGTAGAAGTAAAAGACAATGCCGATCATCGTGACGAAGCTTTTTGGGAAACAAACCGGCACGAACAACTATCCAAATCAGAAACGGGTGTATATAAAAACATGGACAGCATTCAAAAAATGCCCCTGTTTAAGCGCTCTGCAAATTTAGCCATGCTTTTACTTGCCGGTTATAGAAGTTTTGGCCCAATTGAAATAGGCCCTGTAAACACCTTTTACAGCTTTAACCCGGTTGAAGGATTACGCCTGCGTTTCGGCGGAAGAACCACGCCTAAATTCAGTAAACGAATTAATTTTGAAACCTATGCTGCATATGGCTTTAAAGATGAAAAATGGAAAGGATACATAGGCACCACTTATTCGTTTACCAAAAGAAGCATTTATGATTTTCCGGTAAAATCCTTAAAAGCAAGTTATCAAAAAGACACTAAAATCCCCGGGCAGGAGCTTCAATTCATACAGGAAGATAACGTATTGCTCTCTTTTAAACGAGGCGTGAATGACAAATGGTTGTACAATGACTATGTAAATCTTGCTTACCTGAATGAATTCAGAAATCACTTTTCATTTACGATTGGCTACAAATACTGGATACAACAACCTGCCGGAGGCTTGCATTATAATTACATAGATTATGGCAATCCTGCTACCGATATAAAAAGTTTAACCACTTCCGAATTAAGCCTGCATTTACGTTGGGCGCCTAAAGAACAATTCTACCAGGGAAAATTATACCGTATCCCTATTTTCAATCAATATCCTATCTTTACTTTGCATTTTACAGAGGGCGTAAAAGGTATGTTTGGCAGCCAGTATAATTATCAGAATATAACACTTAACCTATACAAGCGTTTTTATTTATCTCAGCTTGGGTATACGGATATTGTTCTTGAAGGAGGATACATTAACGGGCAGGTGCCTTTTCCTTTGCTGGATATTCACCGCGCCAACCAAACGTACTCATATCAATTGCAATCATACAATTTAATGAACTTTTTAGAATTTGTAAGCGACAGGTATGCCAGCATTATGATAGATCATTATTTCAACGGATTTTTCTTCAACAAAATCCCTTTGCTTAAAAAATTAAAATGGCGCGAAGTAATTACCTGTAAAGTGCTTTATGGTGGTGTAAGCAGGGAAAACAATCCGGCTTATAACACAAACCTGTATCGTTTTCCGGAAGTAAATGGTGTTCTAACAACTTATATCTTTGATAAAGATCCGTATATAGAAGGGAGTGTTGGTATTGCCAATCTGCTTAAATTTTTCAGGATAGATTTAGTAAAAAGATTCACGTACCTTGACCATCCAAATGCGCCAAGCTGGGGTATAAGAGGTCGTTTTAAATTTGATTTTTAATATGGAAGCAACTGTAAAAGAACTTAATAAATCCCTTAGTATAAGAGACAAATTACAAAAGGCAATTTATGTGGTTATAAACCCGCTGGTAAGATTTTTAATTAAAATAGGATTAACACCTAACGGAGTAACTACTATCGGATTTATTTTAAATATTGGCGTGGCTGTTGTTTTTATTGAAGGCGCAGAAGATACTAACCGCGGAGACCTTTCTTATGTTGGCTGGGCAGGCGGATTGATCTTATTTGCCGGTTTGTTTGATATGCTCGACGGGCAAGTGGCAAGGCTTGGAAACATGTCTAGCAAATTTGGCGCATTATACGATTCTGTTTTAGACCGCTATAGCGAGCTGGTTATGTTTTTAGGAATATGTTATTACCTGGTAGCGCATCATTATTTTTTAGGGTCATTGTTTGCGTTTATGGCGCTTATTGGTTCGATGATGGTAAGTTATACCAGGGCACGCGCCGAAGGTTTGGGAATTGAATGTAAAGGTGGATTAATGCAGCGCCCAGAAAGGGTTGTCACCATTGGTGTAGCAGCTTTGGCTTGCGGCATTGCATCGCATTACATTGGCGGAAACTACAAAGCCTACATTGCAGGAATTCCTTTTCATGTTTTTGAAAGTATGTCAGTATTAACAATTCCGATAACCATCGTGGCTGTGTTATCAAACATAACGGCCATTAAAAGATTAATGGATTGCAAAAAAGCCTTAGATAAAAAGTAATATGCGCCTGCTAGTAAGTTGTTTTATTGTGCTTTGTTTTTTCATTAACTCTTCTTTTAAAGTTGATGAAAAAATGATCGGTTTGCCTGATACGGAAATAAGCCCGGCCGATACATTCCCGGTTCCTTCCGGCAGAAAGAACATGATCTTTTATGTACAAAGAAATCATAACATAAACACCATTGTATATGACCTTAATTACAATGCAGACAGTACGCTTAACGAAGAAGAGCCTGTACATGCACATTGGATCAGGTATGCTGACCATGGCGAAGATGTGGAATTATCTTACCTACAAAAGCATTACGCTTATGGCATAAATGCCAAATTAATTGACCGTGAAAAGAAAACTTATAAGCTAAGTTTTGCGGCGTATAATAAAAGAGAGATTTATTTAAAAAAATCTACCATAGGTAATAAGTACCATGCCTATATGAGCATAAACGGTAAATTATCTTTGCTGACAAGAGTTTACATTCATATTGAAGGAGGCACTTTTTGGGTGCCGCATGTAAAATACCTCGATCTGAAGGGTAAAGACCTTACATCCAATAACATCATTACAGAACGATTTGTGCCATAAGCCGTGAAAACAATTTCTCTCAAAAACAGTATTTTGGTAAGTGCCATTTCATTGGCTTATCTCTTGTTATGCGCCTGGTTGCTGGGTTTTAAAACCGATCAGCTATTTTTAGTTGGCGTGTTTAATGTGATGTTTTATGCATCTGCGTTTACTAGAAAATTCATACTGGGCTTTCTCACCTTTGTTATTTTCTGGGTAATATTTGATTTTATGAAAGCCTTTCCAAACTACAATTTTAGCACTGTGCATATTTTAGATTTATACCAGCGTGAAAAAAGTTTATTTGGCATTAACGATGCAGGTACAATACTCACACCCAATGAATATGCATTAAAATACAGCAAAACAATATTGGATGTTATAGCTGGTTTTTTTTACCTGAACTGGATACCCGTTCCCATGCTTTTTGCGGCATACTTATTTATTAAAAACAGGATGCAGTTTCTGCAATTCTGCCTGTCGTTTTTATTCATAAACTTTATTGGTTTCACTGTTTATTACCTCTACCCTGCTGCACCTCCCTGGTATGTTCAGCAATATGGCTTCGATGCCAATTTTCATGCAGGAAGCAGCACCGCGGGGCTTATCCGTTTCGACCAGTATTTTGGCGTAAACATTTTTGGATCACTTTATGCAAAAAGCTCTAATGTGTTTGCAGCCATGCCATCCCTGCATTCAGCCTATCCTTTAATTGTACTGTATTATGGATTGAAAAATAAACTGGGACTGATTAATATTTATTTTGCTACCGTTATGCTGGGCATCTGGTTTGCTGCTGTTTACTCAAGCCATCATTATATACAAGATGTTTTAGCCGGAATTACCTGCGCTCTAAGCGGTTTATTTATCTTTCAGAAAGTTTTGCTAAAAACAGAATGGTTCAATAATTTTTTAGCAGCCTATAAAAAATTGATCAGCTAATTTTTACGAAGACTATAAAAAACAAAAGCCGCTTTTTGAGCGGCTTTTATATAAACTACTAATACTTAAATTAGTTTTTTGGTTTGTCAGCAGCTTCTTTTTTGCCTTCACCTTTGTGTTCGCCACCTTTGTGCTCACCTTTTTTTTCACCGTCTTTTTTCTCGCCGGCTTTGTGCTCTTTTTTCTCACCGTCTTTTTTAGCAGGCTCTTGTTGTGCGTTCATCGCTAAACTACCTACTAGTAAAAACGCCGCTACTGTTGCAATTACTTTTTTCATAAAAATTGTTTTTTAATGCCCGGTACAGACAGGCTATTTTTGTTATTGCTGTTCCTGTACATAACAGCAATAACAAATTTACAAACACTGTGCCATATTTTAATTTTGAGCACAAAACAAATAGTTAATAAATGCTAAATGCTTTTTTACACTCAATACTACCTCACCAGTTCCAAAAACCCTTTATAATCCTTGCTTTCGCTTACTCCCATAGAGTTTGTAGCTGTAAGCTTTATAACATAATAATAAGCGCCTGCACTACAAGCTAATCCACTCGTTGTCCTTCCATCCCAAGCTTGGTTAAGGCTGTTTGTTTCAAACACTTTCATACCCCATCTGTCATAAACAACGCATTCAAAATTGCTTATTGTGTAATTAAAATTGTAAACTATAAGCTGCCAACTGTCGTTTATATCATCAGCATTTGGGCTAAATACATTAGGTACTATAACATTTATACTATCCGGTGGGCATTCTTTTACGCTTATGCTTCTTGTTAGTGTATCACTACACATTCGCAGATTATTGTAACTTATTAAAGTTATACTGTATGTCCCTGTATCACTATAAATATAAGCGGGGTTTTGCATGTTGCTTGTATCTGTCAGGGTGGTTCCAAAATTCCACAATTGCATATTGGTACCTGTACTTGTATTTAATATTTGTACTGGTTCATTTATACAAGCCCGGTTAGAGTTTATTTTAAAATTTGCTGTTACCTGGTTAGTTTCTATAATACTAAATGTTTTGCTATAGCTACATCCTCTTGTATCTGTAACGGTAGCGCTGTAAGTACCTACGGCTATATTGCTAAAGGTATTAGTTGGCCTTAAAATTACAGCACCTACGCTGTAATAATAATTAGTGTTTGCACCACCATAACCGGGGCTAACGGTAACGCTTCCTAAAGCACCTCCGCAAATAGCGTTTGTTACAGAAACACTGTCAAATTTAGGGCTTGGGGTTACAGCAATACTAAAATGCTCGGTATGTTTACAGCCTGCACTGTCTACATATGCTATATAGTTTGTGCTAACAGTTGGCGTTACTATAACACTGGCTGTATTAGCGCTTGTTAAGCTGCCATCTGTTGCATACCAACTGTAGCTTGTATTTACGGTGCTACTATTTACTGCTAATGTCTTATTTATACCACTGCAAATGTAATATGTGTAAGCGGTGTCTTTATTACTGCTTGTCGGGCATGGGGTACTGTAGGCTAATATGAAGGTGTTTATTAAATTACATGCGTTATTACCATTTTGACTACCTGTTAAGATGTAAGAAGTAGAATTATTTAAAATGTAAGATTTAATATTTGCTAAAGCATCTGTACTGTCTATAAACGGATTAGGGCTATCATCTTGCAATCCAAACAACGTATTATTTTGGTAATAAAAACTGCCTGGCAATTTTGATATATTATTACTGTTTATTGGAGGATATAATGCTCCCAGCCGAAATGTATTTAATGTTGAAGTAAGATTAATGGTTACAGAATCTTGTACAGATGCAATACTGCCATCCCATATTGATAATCCCACATCAAATAAATTGTTCATTGGATTCAGGCTATTAAAACTATAAATAGGATTGTTATTGATGGTAGAGTTATTTAATATCAAAGCTAAATTAGTTGATGGCATTGTGTTGTCTTCATATAATATCACCAATAAGAACCCGTCATATGTAAAATTCCAACCTGGATTATTTAGTAATAGTAAATTTTGACTTGGTATAATTAATTTGTTATTATTAAAGTGAGTATAAGTGGTTACATCTTTAACAGATATCCATATTCTATCTAAATTACACATATAACTAGCAGCAATATTACTGCTGTCAAATTGTATTTGGTTGTTATTAAATAATAATTGCAAAGGGCTGTCTTTTGTTATTGAGCTATTGCCAATATATTTATATCTCATTCCAATTAAAAAAGATTTCTTTATTGTGGAGCCTGTAGGAGCTGTGTTTGTAAAGTTGATAGTATCCGGATTTAAATAAGTAAATCCATAATTAGATTTCCCATCTACGCTTGCTCCTCCTCTAAAATTCTCCTGCAAATACAATACTTGTGCCCGACTTTTAGAAGAAGCATTAAAAAAAAGAAAAACAAGCATTACTATCTTAAACAGGCATTTCATATAAAGAGTATTTCAACAAAGATAAACATTCAGTAATTTTAAAACTTTAAATTACCTCACCAGCTCCAAAAACCCTTTATAATCTTTATTCTCGCTTACTCCCTTAGAGTTTGTAGCTGTAAGTTTTATAATATAGTAGTAAGCCCCTGCACTGCAAGCTAAACCACTTGTTGTCCTTCCATCCCAAGCTTGGTTTATGTTGCTTGTTTCAAATACTTTTATGCCCCAGCGGTCATAAACAACACATTCAAAATTCCTTATTGCATACTGGTAACTGCTCACTATAAGCTGCCAGCTTTCATTTATATCATCTCCGTTAGGGCTAAATATATTGGGCACGGTTATACTTATGCTATCTTTTGGGCATTCTTTTACGGTTATGGTTTTTGCTGCCGTATCACTGCACATTCGCAAGTTATTATAGCTTATTAAAGTTATGTTATATGTCCCTGTATCACTATAAACATAAGCGGGGTTTTGCATGTTGCTTGTATCTGTCAGGGTGGTTCCAAAATTCCACCATTGCATGTTGGTGCCTGTGCTTGCGTTTAGCATCTGTATAGGTTCATTTATACAGGCGGGGTTGGGGTTTATTATAAAATTAGCCACTACCGGGTTGGTTTGTATAATACTAAATGTTTTGCTACAGCTACATCCTCTTGTATCTGTTACAGTTGCGCTGTAGGTACCCACAGCTATATTGCTAAAAGTGTTGCTTGGCCTTAAAATTACAGCGCCCACGCTGTAATAATAATTAGTGTTTGCACCGCCATAACCGGGGCTAACGGTAACACTGCCCAAAGCGCCGCCACAAATAGCGTTTGTTACAGTAACGCTGTCAAATTTAGGGCTGGGTGTAACAGCAATACTAAAATGCTCGGTATGTTTGCAGCCCGCACTGTCTACATAAGCTATATAGTTTGTAGTAACAGTTGGTGTTACAACCACGCTGGCTGTATTGGCTGTTGTTAAGCTGCCATCACTTGCATACCAGCTGTAGCTCGTATTTACGGTGCTGCTACTTACAGCTAATGTTTTATTTATGCCACTGCAAATATAATATGTGTAAGTAGTATCTTTATTGCTGCGTGCAGGGCATGGGGTAGTGTAGGCTAATATGAAGGCGTTTATGTCATTATGCCCTCCTGGAATTACATCTAAATTTGCTGAAAGGCTAAGTATAGTAGTATTATTACTAATATATGGTTTAATATCTACTAAGGCATCTGTCGTATCAATAAAGCCATTTGGGCTATCATCTTGTAAACCAAATAAAGTATTATTTTGATAATAAAAACTGCCTGGTACCAAGCTGTTATTATTATCACTGCAACCTGTATATAAGCTTCCCAAATTATAATTTCCAACAGCGTTCAACATAAAGTTTATGGGTAGTTGGCAACCTATGTTCTGTACCCAAAAAGATAAGCCAGCATCTTTTACATTATTTATTGGGTTAAGGCCATTCAAAGTAAAAAGCATATTAGATGCTAAATTTTGATTATTTAAATAAACAACTGTATTGGTTACAGGCATGGTATTGTTTTCATAAAGTATAACCAATAAAAAACCATCATATACATAATTCCAATTAGGGTTTGCAGATATATAACAACTTTGACAAGGAGTTATTAACTTATTATTGTTATGCTGTGTGTAAGCCGTTACATCTTTTACAGATATCCAATTTTGGCTACTGGAACTTGAGGTGGTGTTATAAAAATTTGTAACTGCATTAGTTGAATCTATTACAATTGATGAATTATTGAATAATAGGTTTATTGGGCTATCATTTTTTATTGGTAATCCGTAAAACCAGGCAATTCGTTGTGTTAAAAGGAATGCTTTTTTGATGGTTGATCCTAAAGGAACAGTATTTGCAAAATCAATTGTATCAGCATTTTGATACTGATAAAAATAATAAGACCTCCCATCCACGCTTACTCCTCCCTTAAAATTCTCCTGCAAATACAGAAGCTGTGCATGGCTTTTAAAGGAAGTATTAAAAAAAAGAAAAATAGTTATCAATATTTTAAACAGGTATTTCATATAAACAGTATTTGTGCAAAGATAATATTCATTCCGTTTAAAAATTTAAACCTGCCCTTGTAAAATTAAATTGCCCTTTTAAAGTAGAATTTACTTTCAAACCCTCCTTTTTTAGTTAAAAAAAACAACTGTTATCAAACATTAAATTTATTTTGATTGTTTTTACAACAGGTGTTTTTACCTGTTTTTGTAGGTAAAAACACCTGTTTTTTAGCCATAAATTTCATAAAATAAAAACATACAATTTTTTGTAATCCTTGTTGTACAAAGGAAAACAAAGAAAATTGCTATAAAGTACATTCAAAAATCAAAAAGCAGGCCTTTTAAAACAGGTGCTTTTTTACATTATTATTGCAAAATACATTCTAAGAAAGGAGGCTACCGATAATACCAAACGCAAAAAAACATTTCACTGCAAAATTCTCTCATTTTAATTAACTCAATTTTTCATTTCTAATACTTAAAACAAGGTTTATGACAAAAAATTTAATACTCAAAAAACTTATGGCTGTTTGTTTACTGCTAAATATAAACTGCCTCATGGCTCAACAAAACCCTTACTGGACGCTTCCTGGAAATTACAATAAAATGACATATCTCAGCGGTCCATCAACCGCCATTCCTAATCTTATTGATGTGCCCCTTACGCTTAATAAGCGGCAACAGATACGCATTCCGTATTTATTGCGTTGGCGCAGCAGGCACCGGTAATTATTCGGTTCCCGTGATTATAAAAGTTTTGTAGTAATTACACAAAGCTTAAAAAAACAAAAAGCCCTGCTGTACACAGGGCTTTTTTTGTGATGATAATTGATGCTAAAATTTAGTCAGTAACAAAATGTCTATTTACTCAGGTACAAATTACGTTCGCTGTATATATTTTGAAAATATTCATCATACAGGTCGTCTATAAAATAGATGGCCTCGCCGGTTGATTTCATTTCAGGACCAAGTTCTTTTTGTATCTCAGGAAATTTCTCATAGCTAAACACAGGGATTTTAATCGCATACCCTTTTTTACGGGGGTTAAATGTAAAGTCTTTAACTTTCTTTTCGCGCAGCATTACTTTGGTTGCGTAATTCACATAAGGCTCATCGTAGGCTTTAGCTATGAATGGCACAGTACGAGAGGCACGCGGGTTAGCTTCAATGATATAAACAATTTCATTTTTCACCGCAAATTGTATATTTATTAAGCCGACTGTATTTAAAGCAAGCGCTATTTTTTTAGTATGTGCTTCTATTTGTTTGATTACATTTTCACTCAAGTCGAATGTTGGCAACACAGCATACGAGTCGCCGGAGTGGATACCTGCCGGCTCAATATGTTCCATGATACCGATGATATAAACATTTTCCCCATCACAGATAGCATCGGCTTCAGCCTCAATAGCCTGTTCTAAGAAATGATCCAGTAGCACTTTATTCTCAGGAAGGTCGTTTAAAAGCTTCACTACATGTTGCTCCAGCTCCTGTTCATTGATCACAATTTTCATACTTTGTCCGCCAAGCACATAACTCGGACGAACCAACAAAGGAAAACCTAATTCCTTGGATAAAGCAATGGCTTCTTCTGCATCTTCAATAACTCCGAATTTCGGGTAAGGAATATTATTTTCTTTTAAAAGATTGGAGAAACTGCCTCGGTCTTCCGCCAGGTCTAATGATTTGAAATCAGTACCGATAATTTTAATTCCGTAACGGTCTAATTTCTCGGCAAGCTTTAAAGCGGTTTGCCCGCCAAGCTGCACAATTACACCTTCGGGTTTTTCATGCAGGATAATATCGTAAATATGCTCCCAGAAAACAGGCTCAAAATATAATTTATCAGCCGTGCTAAAATCGGTAGAAACAGTTTCCGGATTACAATTGATCATGATCGTTTCATAACCACATTCTTTAGCGGCAAGCACACCATGAACACAAGAATAATCAAACTCTATCCCCTGTCCAATACGGTTCGGGCCGCTTCCTAAAATAATAACCTTCTTTTTATCCGAACGGATGCTTTCATTCTCATCCTCAAAAGTAGAATAGTAATAAGGCGTTTTTGCTTCAAACTCGGCGGCACAGGTATCTACTAACTTATACACACGTTTAATACCAAGCTCGTTACGTTGTTTATATACTTCGCTTTCTAAGCAGCGAAGCAAGTGTGCCACCTGCCTGTCGGCATAACCTTTTTGTTTAGCTTCATATAAAAGGTCTTTAGGTAAATTGCTTAAGGTAAATTTAGAAATTTCATTTTCCAATGCGATCATCTCTTCAATTTGCTGAAGGAACCACATATCTATACGCGTAAGCTTTTGTATGGTTTTGATAGAGATACCTAATTTCATAGCATCATAGATCATAAACAACCTGTTCCAGCTTGGGCGCTCTAAAGCACGCAGTAATTCTGCCTGGTCGGTAATCTCTTTACCGTCGGCACCTAAACCATTACGTTTAATTTCTAAACTCTGACAAGCCTTTTGCAAAGCTTCCTGGAACGAACGGCCAATAGCCATCACCTCGCCTACCGATTTCATCTGGAAACCAAGCTCGCGGTTACAGCCTTTAAATTTATCAAAGTTCCAACGCGGAATTTTTACAATAACATAATCCAACGTAGGCTCGAAATACGCAGAAGTAGATTTTGTAATTTGATTTTGCAATTCATCCAGTGTGTAACCAATTGCTAGCTTGCTTGCTATACGTGCAATAGGATAACCTGTGGCTTTACTGGCTAATGCGGATGAACGAGATACACGGGGATTGATCTCAATAGCAATAATTTCTTCTTTCTCATCATTGCTTACGGCAAATTGCACATTGCATCCTCCCGAAAAATTACCAATACTGCGCATCATCATGATAGCCATAGTGCGCATTTTCTGGTATACACTGTCGCTTAGGGTTTGCGCCGGTGCAACAGTAATACTGTCGCCGGTATGCACACCCATCGGGTCAAAATTTTCTATCGAACAGATGATAGCAACATTGTCATTTTTGTCGCGCAGCAATTCCAACTCATATTCTTTCCAACCCAAAACAGCTTTATCAATCAGCACTTCGTGTATTGGAGATGTTTGTAAGCCACGGTTCAATAAATTATCAAAATCGGCTTTATCATACACTACACTTCCTCCGCTTCCGCCAAGGGTAAAGGAAGGACGTATCACCAAAGGAAAACCAAACTCCTGCGCAACTGATTTACCCTCTAAAAATGATTTAGCAATTTTAGACGGAGCCATCGGCACACCAATTTCGTTCATGCGTATGCGAAACAAGTCGCGGTCTTCGGTAACTTTAATCGCCTCGGTATCAACACCGATCATACGCACACCGTATTTTTTCCAGATGCCCATGTCCTCACACTTCATAGCCAGGTTTAAAGCTGTTTGTCCGCCCATGGTAGGCAATACGGCATCTATTTTCCGCTCATCTAATATTTTAATGATCGATTTTACCTCTAAAGGCAACAGGTAGATATGATCTGCAGTTACCTTATCTGTCATGATAGTAGCAGGGTTGCTGTTTATCAACGTTACTTCAATACCTTCTTCGCGCAGGCTTTTAGCCGATTGTGAGCCTGAATAATCAAACTCGCAGGCTTGCCCTATTACAATGGGTCCCGAACCGATAAGTAAAACAGATTTTATAGAATTATCTTTCATTTTTATTATTTACAAAGTGTTGCTAAAAAACAAATTGTGCAAAGATAGCTTTGCAGCGGTAATTTTAGCGGAGTGTGGAAAGAATGTTTAAAAGCGCATTCATAAAATCGATCAGCTGTGCCTAAAAACAGCCTGTTAAAAAGTAGTTTAAAACTAAACGTAACTACTTTACCGCCATTACTGCTATAAATTAACTTTGCTTATTCTAAAAAAACCAAGTATATGAACTTTGTAGTATCAACCACCACGCTTTTAAAGCATCTAAAATCTATTAATGGAGTTTTAAACTCTAGCAATACCATACCCATTTTAGATAACTTTTTATTCGAAGTTACTCCCGGCCAGCTTATAGTTTCAGCATCCGATATGGAAACCACCGTAACCACGCAACTTGCCGTTGAAGCAAAAGAAGCCGGCAGCATTGCCATCCCTGCACGTACATTGGTCGACACACTTAGCAATTTCCCCGAACAACCCCTGACTTTCCTGATCGATAAAAAAACATACGGAATTAAAATAAGCACCGATAACGGAGAATATAAACTTACCGGCCACAACCCCGAAGAGTACCCCCGCACACCAAAATTAGAAGGCTCTGCATCTATCGAAATGAAAACAGATGTGTTGGCAACCGCCATCACCAAAACATTATTTGCTACCAGCAACGATGATCTTCGCCCCGTTATGTGCGGCGTGTTTTGCCAGTTCACCGAAACCGATTCTGTTTTTGTGGCTACCGATGCGCACAAATTAGTCCGTTACCGCAGAAGCGATGCAAAAGCAACACATTCGGCATCTTTCATCATGCCTAAAAAACCACTTACCCTGCTTAAAAATTTATTAGGCGGAATTGATGATGTAGTTAGCATCGAATACAATAAAACAAACGCCACCTTTATTTTTGGAAACACAACTTTAGTTTGCCGCTTAATTGATGGTAAATATCCAAACTACGATGCCGTTATTCCAAAACAAAACCCGAATAAGCTAACAGTCGACAGGTCTGCTTTTGCAGGTGCCTTAAAACGTGTTAGCGTTTTCTCAAACAAAGCAACACACCAGGTTCGTTTAAAAATTACAGGCTCACAGCTTAGCTTATCAGCCGAAGATTTAGACTTTGCAAACGAAGCAAACGAGCGTTTAACCTGTACCTATGTTGGAGAAGATATTGAAATTGGTTTCAACTCTAAATTCCTGCTCGATATGATCAACAACATGGAAGGCGATGAAATTCAGATTGAAATGAGCGCACCAAACCGCGCCGGTATTATTACAGCCACTAAAAAAGATAACCCTGCCGAAGACATATTAATGTTGGTAATGCCGGTTATGCTTAACAACTAACTATGAAAAGAGTTTTAATTACAGGTGCTGCAGGCTTTTTAGGCTCTCACTTATGCGATAAATTTATTAATGAAGGTTACCACGTTATTGCGATGGATAACTTGATTACCGGCGATATGCGCAATATCGAGCACCTGATGAAATTAGAACACTTCGAATTCCATCACCACGATGTAACCAAACACATACACATTGCAGGCGAGCTCGATTACATCATGCACTTCGCATCCCCCGCAAGCCCTATTGATTATTTAAAAATACCAATCCAGACCTTAAAAGTTTCTTCCCTTGGAACACACAACGTACTTGGCCTGGCGCGCGTAAAAAAAGCACGCGTGCTCGTTGCCTCTACCAGCGAGGTATATGGCGACCCCAATGTGCACCCGCAACCCGAAGAATATTGGGGAAATGTTAACCCCGTTGGTCCCCGCGGCTGTTACGACGAAGCAAAACGCTTTATGGAAGCCATCACTATGGCATACCACAACACACACCAGGTAGAAACCCGTATAGTAAGGATCTTTAATACCTATGGGCCACGCATGCGTCTTAACGACGGGCGCGTATTACCCGCATTCATCGGGCAGGCTTTGCGTGGCGAAGACCTCACCATGTTTGGCGACGGCTCACAAACCCGCTCATTCTGTTACGTAAGCGACCTGGTAGATGGCATATACCGTTTACTTTTAAGCGATTACAACATGCCTGTTAATATCGGCAACCCAAGCGAAATAACCATTAAACAGTTTGGCGAAGAAATATTAAAACTTACCGGAGCCAAGCAAAAACTAATATCCCTGCCCCTCCCTAAAGACGATCCTAAGCAACGTCAGCCCGATATTACCAAAGCAAAAGCCCTGTTAGGCTGGGAACCAAAAGTAAACAGAGCAGAAGGCCTCAAAATCACGTTCGAATATTTTAAATCGTTGCCCCACGACGAACTTTTTAAAACCGAGCACCGCGACCTGGAAAAACTAAACAAATAACCTTGCGGCATTATAACATCACCGTAAAAGGCAAAGTGCAGGGCGTATCCTATCGCTTTGCCACACTTAACAAAGCTTTAAAATTAAACCTAACCGGCTACGTAAAAAACTTGGCTAACGGTGATGTATATATTGAAGCAGAAGGCAACGAAGAAAAAATAAATAAACTCATCGAATGGTGCTATGTGGGCCCTCCATTGGCCGAAGTTACCGAAGTTCATGCAGTAGAAAGCGAAGTAAAAGAATACAGGAACTTTGAACTGAAGAAATAACCTTGCATTGATCCTGCACCCGCGACTGTAAATTCGGTACTCGCTACTGCAAGTTCAGCACTTGGCACTGCAAATCCTGCAATCGCGACTGTAGATTCCCCGGCACGAAAAAACCGACAGTAATAGTAAACCCCTAAAGGTTTAATATAACATTGAGCCTGGAACTACGAAAACCGTTTATGAACCAGTCCATACAAAGTTTTCACCAACTGGTTATCGTCTTTCCAATTATAAATTTGCTTTAGTGAATCGAGGTAAAATATGGATTCATCGCGGGTATTAATGGAGTTTAGTTGCTGTAATGCCGCCTGAAATTCCTGCTGGCTTTGGGCAAAGAGCTCATTAATGACCCTAAAGCGGTCGTTAATGCTAAACTCTATCTTTTTAAGCACGGGGTTTTCTTCGTGGGGGGTAAGCGGCGCAGGTTCTTCCTTTTTCTCTTCTACTATAATTTCGGGCATGGGCTCAACTGCTTTTTCAGGAGTTGGCGCAACAGCAGCAACCGGTTCGGCAGGTTCTTCAGCTTTTGTAACGCTTTGCATAATTTTAAGGTGCACCTGTAAATTGCCCTGTGTTTTGAGCACATGCGCATATACCGAAAGATTGCGGTACAGTTTTTCTACATCGCTTAAAAATTGTTCGGCCTCGGCCTGTGTAAGCGGCTCGTCCTGCTCCAGTTGCAACAAATGTTTTTCAACCTTTTTGGCTTCTTCCTTCAACTGCTGTATCACAAAATCTCTTTGCATGGTATAATGGGTAAATCCTGTTAAAAATAACGTATTTTTGTGTGCTTTATTATTAATTTATTAATAATTTTTTTGAAAGATTAAACAAGCCATATGTTTTTAGAGCACCACCGCCACGCCACAAATAAAAAAGGAAGCATTGAAGTTATATGCGGCAGCATGTTTTCGGGCAAGACCGAAGAGCTTATCCGCAGGTTGAAGCGGGCACAGTTTGCCAAGCAAAAGGTGGAGATCTTTAAACCTAAGATAGATACGCGTTATCATGAAATGGATGTGGTATCGCATGATGCAAACGCGATTATGAGCACGCCTGTGCCTTCGAGCTCTAATATTTTATTGCTGGCAAATGACGTGGATGTTGTAGCTATTGATGAGGCGCAGTTTTTTGATATGGAGCTTGTAAATGTATGCAACAAGCTTGCTAACAGCGGCGTGCGTGTTATTGTGGCGGGCCTTGATATGGATTTTGAAGGCAAGCCTTTTGGGCCTATGCCCCAGTTGATGGCAACGGCTGAGCATGTTACGAAGGTGCATGCTATTTGTATGGATTGCGGGGCGCTGGCTACGTATAGCTTTCGTAAATCGGCAGATAAATCGTTGGTGATGCTGGGCGAAACCGAATCGTACGAGCCGCTTTGCAGGGAGTGCTATAATAAATCTTTTCATAAAAACGAATAGGGGGCTATGAATTTTACGGCTCTACAGGTTGCGGGTATCTTATCGGCCAGGTTGATCGGTAAAGAGGAGAATTCTTTTTCTACTATTGTAACGGATAGCCGTACTGCGGGCTTTAGCACACAAGCGCTTTTTGTTGCCATTAAAGGCGAAAGGCATAATGCGCATATTTATATTAAAGAATTATACAAGCAGGGATGCCGTTGCTTTTTGGTGAGCGAAGAGCATGCTTATTATGCCGAATTAAAAGATGCATCTTTTTTACTTGTTGATAATACGCTCTCAGCTTTTCAGCAGCTGGCAGCTTATAAGAGAAGCTTGTTTAATATACCTGTGGTTGGGATAACGGGCAGCAACGGAAAAACCATTGTAAAAGAATGGCTTTGGCAATTGCTGCGTGCCGATTATACTATTTGCAAAAATCCTAAAAGCTATAATTCGCAAATTGGCGTGCCACTTTCTGTTTGGCAGCTAAATGAACAAACAAATTTTGCCTTGTTTGAGGCAGGCATCTCTTTGCCCGGCGAGATGGAAAAGCTGGAGGCCATTATTAAGCCTACCATTGGCATTATCACCAATATTGGCAGTGCGCATGATGAGAACTTTACCGATTACCTGCAAAAAACCACTGAAAAGCTTTTACTGTTTAAACATACTGATACTTTAATTTATTGCAAAGATTATCACAGTATTCAGTTAGCAGTTAATAAAGAGTCAAGAGCCGAGAGCCAAGATATTATTACCTGGTCGTTTTTAGAGGAAGCCGATCTGCAGATCATTTCTCAGGAGGAACAGGGTTTGAATACTTTACTAAAAGCGATCTATCATAAAAAAGAAATTGAACTGCGCGTTCCGTTCACAGATAAAGCTTCTATAGAAAACTGCATACACTGCTGGCTGTTTATGCTTCATTTAAATTATAACAATGAAGTGATTCAACACCGCATAACAGACCTTGAGCCATTAGGCATGCGCCTGGAAATGAAGCAGGGAATTAATAATTGTACACTTATTAATGATTCCTACAGCAATGATATTCATTCGCTTTCCATAGCCCTTGATTTTTTAAAGCAGCAAAAGCAGCATGCGCGTAAGGTTGTTATACTAAGTGATATTTTGCAATCAGGAAAAAGCACAAACGATCTATATAAGGAAGTCAATGCCCTGTTAGAAAGTAAAAATATTAGCGAGCTTATTGGTATCGGTAAAGACATTTCATCTCAGCAGGATATTTTTACTATCAAAAAAACTTTTTTTGCCACAACCGAAGATTTTATACAGGCTTGCCGGCAGGAAAAGATCTCTTTTAAGGATGCTGTCATCCTTATAAAAGGTGCGCGCAGCTTTGGCTTTGAGCGCATACACAAACTGCTGCAGCAAAAAAGCCATGATACTGTTTTAGAGATCAACCTTAATAACCTGGTACATAATTTAAACTATTACCGCAGCAAATTGCAGCCCGGTGTAGGCATTATGCCCATGGTAAAAGCTTTTTCGTATGGCAGCGGCAGCTTTGAGATTGCCAATGCATTGCAACATACACATGTAAATTATTTTGCCGTTGCCTATGCCGATGAAGGAGTTGAGCTTCGCAAAAATGGCATCACCACGCCGGTTATGATAATGAATCCTGAATTGCAAAGCTTTGAGCAAATGCTGCAATATCATTTAGAGCCTGAAATATTTTCTTTTTCCATACTCGAACAATTTGCCAATTATGTTTCCATAAATAATAAGCAGGCAGCGTTCCCTGTTCACATTAAATTAGATACCGGCATGCACCGCCTGGGCTTTGAAGAAAAAGATGTGCCTGCGTTGATCGAAAAGCTAAAACAATATCCTTTCCTGCAGGTAAAAAGTATTTTCTCGCACCTTGCCGCCAGCGATGATGAAACGCTGGATGATTTTACGCACGAGCAAATAAACCTGTTTGATGTCTTAAGTAAACAAATCATGCAGTCGCTTAGTTATCCTGTCCTCAGGCATATTTGTAATTCGGGCGGCATCAGCCGTTTTCCCGAAGCACATTTTGATATGGTCCGCCTGGGCATTGGCTTATACGGAGTAGGTGTTAATGCAGTCGAACAAAAACAATTGTTAAATGTAAGTTCCTTAAAAACCACCATATCTCAAATAAGGCAGGTTGAAGCAGGAGAAACGGTTGGTTATAGCCGTAAAGGAAAAATTACCAAACCCACTACCATTGCCGTAGTGCCTATTGGCTATGCCGACGGATTGAGCCGGAAACTAAGTAACGGCGTGGGGCACCTGTATGTAAATAACCAACCGGCACCTATTGTTGGCAATGTGTGCATGGATATGTGCATGATTGATATTACAGGCATTGCTGCCAAAGAAGGCGATGAGGTTATTGTATTCAATTCTGCTGAAACATTGCAGCAGCTGGCAGATACGCTGGGCACTATTTCTTATGAAATATTAACTTCTGTTTCTGCACGTGTTAAAAGAGTTTATTTACAGGAATAGCTGCGTTTTATTTTCTTAATTTTGATTATAAACCCCACCAGCATGAAAGTTGCAAAAGCTATCTTGTTTTTTATGTTGCTGCAAACCGTAGCATGGGCACAGCAGCTGCCGATGATCCAATGGCAAAAATCGCTTGGAGGATCGAATGATGATGAAGCGTATGCTATAAAACAAACAAGGGACGGAGGCTATATCATAGCAGGAGCTTCTGCCTCACAGGATGGTGATGTAACGGGCAATCATTATAACTCTCAATTTCCCGAGGATTTCTGGATCGTAAAGACAGATGCCTGCGGAACCCTGCAATGGGAAAAATCGTTTGGAGGCACGGGTAGAGATATTGCTTATTCTGTACAGCAAACATCAGATAAAGGATACATTGTGGCAGGCTTTACCAATTCTACCGATGGAGATATTACCGTTTACCATGGCGGCGCTTCCGATTTCTGGGTCATTAAATTAGATACCCTGGGCTCTGTAAAATGGCAGGAAACCATAGGCGGTTCTGGAGAAGACGGTGCGCAGGCCATTCAGCAAACAAGCGATGGCGGGTATGTTATAACCGGCTGGTCTTCTTCTAACGGTGATACAGCAGGAGATCACGATTTTGATTATTGGGTAGTGAAGCTCGATACAGGTGGAGCTGTTAAATGGCAGAAATTATATGGCGGGCTGAATGATGATACTCCTTTTGACATACAGCAAACTTCAGATGGCGGGTATGTAGTGGCAGGTTATTCTCAGTCGAACGATGGAGATGTTACCGGCCATCACGGAGGCACCAACGGTTCTGATTACTGGGTGATCAAAATAGATACCGGCGGAGTTTTAAAATGGGAAAAATCGTTTGGAGGCACGCAGGATGACCAGGCAAATGCCGTGAGGCAAACTCCCGACGGAGGTTATATCATAGCGGGCTATACCAGCTCAAGCAACGGAGATGTAACGGGCAATAACGGAGCGTATGATTACTGGATAATAAAAACAGATACGGGCGGAAATGTACAGTGGAAAAATTGTTACGGAGGCACCAGCAACGACCAGGCTTTTGCAATATCTGTATTGTCTTCCGGTAATTATCTCGTAGCAGGTACAGCATACTCTAATAACGGAAACGTAACTAATAACCACGGAGGAATTGGCGATTACTGGGTGATCAACATCAATTCGGCAGGGGCTTTACAATGGCAAAAAACACTGGGTGGTTCGGGTGCTGATGCGGCAAGCGCTATTCAGCCAACAGCCGATGGAGGCATTATTGTAGCAGGCGCTTCTAATTCCATAGATGGGGATATCACTTCTTTCAAAGGTAGTTACGACGACTGGATCGTTAAATTAGATCTTATATCGGGCAGCACAAACATTTGCACCGGGGCAAGCACCACCTTAACCGCAAGCGGCGGCTCATCCTACAACTGGATGCCGGGCAGCATTACTACAGCATCGGTTACGGTAAGTCCTGCTGCGACAACCATATATACTTTAACGGCATACACCGGAACCTGTACCGTAAACAGCAATACGCTTAGCGTTGCAGTAAATGTATTACCGGTTATAACATTTACAAGCCTGGGTTTTCCGGATACAGTATGCATGAACAATACCAATGAAAATTTAACGGGAGGGCAACCTGCAGGAGGAATGTATAACGGAACAGGTGTTACAACAAACGTATTTAATCCTGCATCAGCAGGAATAGGCACCTATACCATTACCTATAATTACACCGACGGAAACAATTGCTCAAATACAGCAGCGCATGTGGTAACCGTACAATCATGTGTTACCACTCAGGTAAATTATTTTTCAAATAAAGAGCTCAACGTTTATCCGAATCCTTTTATAAATGATGTGCAAATAACTTCCGCTAAGCCTATTAAAAAAGTAATGGTATATAATATGATCGGTATTCAGGTGAAAGAATTTTCTGCGGTAAATAACGTAACAGAATTATCGTTTAATATGAGTGGCCTGATGCCCGGAATTTATTTTACTGAAATATATTTTACAGATAACACCACCATGATCAAAAAGATCAATAAGCAGGGCAACTAATTGAACATGCCTGAAACATCACGGTCAGAAGTGCGTTCCATAGGCTTAAATTCAGAAGAGTAATTTAATTTATAGATCAGGCTGTTGTTGCGCAAATAATAGCTGTCGTTTTTCTTTACCAGTGCCAGGTCGGTATTTTCAGGAAAGCCATAGATCAGTAAGCGGCTGCGCGTCATTTTATACCCTTTTGAATTGAGCGGCGTTTTCCAGAACTCGATCATAAAAAACTCTTCATCAGCCGGGTTGTTTACTCCTGCCAAAGTAGCCGCCAGGGAATCTGTAGCACTGGTCTTTTCAACAGGCGTAAGCGTTTTAACGTAAATGTTCTTTACACTGATCAGCTCTTCTTTCAGCACCTGGTAATTATCGCTGTTTATATACGATGAATCATTAATGTCATTAAAAGAAATAGGCGATTCGTTTTTAGTATTTGTTGCGTTTTCTTTTTTTGAGTCGGCTTTGCTGCCCGTGCTTTCTTTTTGCGTTTTTGTTTCTTCTGTTTTAACAGGGCTTACAAGCTGTTCACTGACATTTTGTTTCTGAGTAAGCAAACTCATGTCAAATTTTCTTACGTATGAGTCAAGCTTAAAAATAAAAAATAAACATCCGGCCAAAAGCCCAACCGATAAGCCAAAGACAAAAATTTGTAACTTTTCCTTAAAATACAACGTAAAAAATTTCCGTAAATTTAAGTAATTATTCGCGTTTAAACAGTTTATCGTTAAGCAATGTTAAATCCAATAAAACCTATAAAATTTTGGCATTCAATTTGCGTTATAGCGGTAACTAAAACAAAAATCACATGAAAAAACTATTGTCAACCCTGCTGATAGCTTCCATAGGCGGAGGCTCGGCGCTTTACATTCAGCAAAAGTTTTTTAAAGAACAAAACCTTGCTGCCAATCAAATAACCTACACGCCTCCTGCACGATTTACATCCGCGTCAAATGCTTTCTCTTCTTCAGTGCCTGATTTTACAGGAGCTGCAGAGGCATCTGTAAATACAGTAGTGCACATCACTACCGAAACAAAGGACGAGCAGATAAATTATGACCCCTTTCAACAGCTTTTTTACGGACGCCAGCCACAGCGCCAGCGCATCCAGCAAGGCAGCGGCTCTGGTGTTATCATTAATAAGGATGGGTATATCGTAACCAATAACCACGTGGTGGCCGATGCCGATAAAATAGACGTTATTTTAAACGACAAACGCACTTACACTGCAGAGCTTATCGGTACCGATCCTCAAACCGATTTGGCTCTTTTAAAGATCAAAGAAAAAGACCTGCCTTTTTTACCATATGGAAATTCTGATAATGTAAAAGTAGGCGAGTGGTGCTTAGCCATTGGTAATCCGTTCAATTTAACCTCAACCATTACTGCGGGAATTATTTCTGCTAAAGGGCGTAACATTAATATTTTAGAGAACGACCCTGCACATGGCGTGTTTCCAATTGAATCATTCATTCAAACCGATGCGGCTGTAAACCCCGGAAACAGTGGCGGTGCGCTTGTCAGCACCAACGGAGATCTAATCGGTATCAACTCGGCCATTGCCAGTCAGAATGGTGCTTATATAGGTTATTCATTTGCCATACCGGTAAACATTGTAAAAAAAGTAGTTGCCGATCTAGCTGAGTTTGGCACTGTTCAACGTGCATTTATTGGCGTAAGCATCAGGGATATTGATGCCAAACTTGCCGAAGAAAAATCGTTAAAAGGCATGAAAGGCGTTTACGTAAATGGCTTAACAGAAAATGGCTCTGCCGAACAAGCCGGTATTACCTTAGGAGACGTTATCACTAAAATAGAAGGCTTTGATGTAAATGATGCTTCTGTTTTACAAGAGCAGATCAGTAAATATCGTCCCGGCGACAAAGTGAACGTAACACTTATTCGCGGAGAAAAAGAAATTACCCTGCCTGTTGTTTTAAAAAATAAAGACGGCAACGTAAGCATCATTAAAAAAGAAAAAGTAGAAGTTAAAGAAGCAACCTCTGTAGCCTCATTGGGCGCAAGCTTTGAAAGCATCAGTAAAAGCGATATGAAAAAGCTTAACATACAAAATGGCGTTCGCGTGGCAAATATCCAAAACGGAAAACTATTTACTGCCGGCATTAAAGAAGGCTTTATTATCACTACCATTGATAAAAAAGCGATCACCTCGGTTGATGATATTACAGCTGCAGTTAAAAACAAGCAAGGCGGTATTTTAATAGAAGGTGTATATCCAAACGGTATGCACGCCTATTATGGCTTTGGCCTGTAGCTTTTTTTAAGCCTCAGTGCTTATAAAATAACTGCATGAAAAAAATCCTTTTATTGATTTCAATAAAAGGATTTTTTCATTTAAGGCTAAATATAACAGCGTTAATTTAAGATCAGGTACATCAAACAGCAACTGCCGCTTTAATGTGCGGATGCGGGTCATATCCCTCCAGTGTAAAATCTTCAAACGTAAAATCAAAGATGTTCTTTATAGCCGGGTTAATTTTCATAACAGGCAATTTCCTGGGCTCTCTTGTCAATTGCAAATTAGCCTGCTCGATATGGTTAGAGTATAAATGTGCGTCGCCCAAGGTATGTATAAAATCTCCCGCCTGTAGATCACAGGCCTGTGCAACCATCATGGTAAGCAAAGCATACGAAGCAATATTAAAAGGCACGCCCAAAAATATATCCGCGCTGCGCTGGTACAGCTGGCAGCTTAGCTTTCCATCGGCCACATAAAACTGGAAAAAAGCGTGGCAAGGGGGCAATTTCATTTTATCGATCTCGCCTACATTCCATGCACTCACAATCATCCGGCGCGAGTCAGGATTTTTTTTGATCATCTCAACCACCTGCGAGATCTGGTCAATATGCCTGCCGTCCGGGGTGGGCCAGTTGCGCCATTGGTAGCCGTATACCGGTCCCAGGTTGCCCTCAGCATCGGCCCAGTCATCCCAAATGCTTACGCCATGATCTTTTAAATATTTAATATTGGTATCGCCTTTTAAAAACCAAAGCAGCTCATGAATAATAGATTTTGTATGAAGCTTTTTTGTAGTAAGCAACGGAAAACCATCCTGCAAATTAAAACGCATCTGGTAGCCAAAAACGCTCACAGTTCCTGTTCCGGTCCGGTCTGTTTTTGTAGTGCCTTGCTCAAGCACATGCTTCATTAAATCATGGTATTGCTTCATACATACAAAAGTAAAAAACCAAACGCTTCCTTTGCTTTAAAGATGCCAACAGTTTTTTAACGCCAATTCATCACTTCAAACGCTCATTTCATCACCTTCAACGTTCATTTCATTACCTGTAATGTTCGTTTCACCACCTTCAATGCCGATTTTACTTTTAACAGATTTTAATAAAAACAAAAAAACCTTGATGCTGGCTACCAAGGTTTTTACATGTTATATTTTTAAAAACAATTAGTACTCTAATCCCCCGATAGCGTCGCTGATCAACTGCGGGTTAACTTCCGGAGGAATGCATAATACCGGTATTTTACTTTCATTAGTAAGCTGGTGTATATAATTTCCTAACACAATGCTCGAAAATTCGGCATCCTGGTCTGTCATAGATACAATTAGATCAGCTTTTACCTTTTTAGCATACGATAATGTTTTTTTAGCGCGGCTGTCGGTATATTGTATTTCAGTTAAGCAGGTAACGCCTTTTTTCTCGGCAAGTTTTTTGATCTGGCCCATAATGGTTTCCATTTTAAACTCATAATTTTCTTCCCCCTGGTCGTCCTTTAATAATAAGCCGATAACATGAAGTTTTGCAGAAAACCTTTCCGCCATATAAATAGCAGAATCTACTTTTTGGCGTGAGTGGTGCGAGCTGTCAAGCGGCAATAAAATATTCTGAAAGCCTAATTTTTCAGCGGCTGTTTGCACCGTCATAACCGGTATACTCGATTTAGAAAGCACCCTGTACGCATTGCTTCCCAAAAAGAAACCGTTGTCAGAATTCTTTCCGTGCGTGCCCATCACAATCATGGTTGATTTTGTCTCGTCAGCCAACTCAACAATTTCTGATGTAATATGCCCGGTAGTAACATACGTGCTTACTTTAACACCATACCTACTTTTTACATCAGTAGCAATTTTCTCTAATTTTTCAGCTAAGAAATTTGTTATTACAGAAATGTCTTTCAATTTAACCGCCGGCATGATAATATCCAGCAGATCGTTTTTATTTTGAATATGTACTAATACCAACTCTCCTTTTGTGAATTGTGCCATAAACGCTGCATACTTAATAGCGTTTAAAGATGTTTTTGAAAAATCTACCGGAATAAGGATTTTACTTGTTTTTATTTTGTTCATATGGCTTGTTTTTAAAATTTTATATGCTCTAAATATACTATCAATTGTTAAAATAAACCTTTACTTAACATTATTTATCGCAATAGTTTAAGATATCCTTTCTTCGTGATCGGGTCTGAACTAATGTACGTATTTGCACTAACCTGGTATACATACGTTTCTATGTTTTGTGGCGTGCCTTTATAAGTGCCGTCCCATCCTACTTTCAGGTCGTTGCTTTCAAAAACAAGTTCGCCCCAGCGGTTGTATATCCTGAAATAATTCAACGATTTCAATCCCCATCCGCCAACATATACAATGTCGTTCGTGCCGTCACCGTTAGGTGTAAAGGCAGTTGGCACGTCTAAAGACGATAAAGGCTCTACAATAACATCAAAAGTAGACTGGTCTGTAAAGCAACCTCGCACATCAGATATGGTTTCCACAAAATGCGCGTCAACCGTTCCGCTGTAAACAGGTGTTGCGCAATGTGTACAGTTTAAGTTGTCTGTGGGGCTCCAGGTATACGTAAATCCAGCTCCCTGGTCGCCAAGTAAAGTTACCGTTTGCCCTATAACAATCGTATAAGTGTCAGATACAGGCACCGCGTGTTGCTGCACAAACACCAAAGCAGTTGCAGTATCCTTGCATCCGTTTATATCTGCCGCAAAAAGCGTGTACGTGGTAGTAATGCTTGGCGTTACCACCGGGTTTGCTATGCCGGCCGGATTTGGAAGCGAAGGAGCGACCCAGTTGTACGTTGCCGCAGCGCTTGCGTTTAATTGAGCATTGGCTGCCAGGCAAATGCTGTCTCCCGTTGCAGTTACATTAAAAGGAGGATAAATGATCATTTTCTTAATGATAGTATCCACACAAC
>Ga0134128_10000773_pt1 | contig 43355 bp, 29 predicted proteins | sample KB31754_FD_96462 | JGI IMG/M metagenome (GOLD analysis project Ga0134128, IMG submission 96462) | Terrestrial soil microbial communities with excess Nitrogen fertilizer from Kellogg Biological Station, Michigan, USA - KB3-175-4 | ecosystem: Environmental > Terrestrial > Soil > Unclassified ...
AATCATCGCGGAATCGCTCAATCACAGCGAATTCATTTTTCCGTTGGCAAAGCAGAATATCGCTTTGGCCGAGATTGAGCAGTGTGGAACGCACCTGCCAAACGCCAATCTCCGATGTGCAAATCTCTTTTTCGGAGGAGGCGCGGACTTGGCTTGGCTTGTCCAATTGTTTTTTCAAGCCAGTGAGCGAATCAAACTCAGCGGCGATTGCGCCGAAGGCGGCGCGATAGCCGTCGATTTCGCTTTCGGTGAATCGAGCAGAATAATCCGGCACGGTTAAGTTTGCCGCTTCACCATTGTTGCGGGTCAAGCCGCCCGATTGTTTTTGAATTCCGAAACGGTCGTTGGCAGGTGCTGGCGCATTTGCGTTGGCAATCGCCAATGAATGGATGGATGACCGCGAAAGGCGTTCTACTTCACCAATGGGAATCGCCATTTCGCCCGAACGCAGCCTCGCGGCTGTGATGTCGCCTGATTGAATGCGCGAGAGCAAGCTAAACTCATGGATGCCCAGGGCGGCGGCGCATTTGTCAATTGTCAGAGCCTCTGTCTCTGACGACGGTTCATTGAGCACTGTCATGTTTTTCCTTTCATTTCCCCAATTATAGCGGGAACGAAATTGCGGGTTGTGATGCCGTCATCACAGCTTTTCATTTTCCAGCAGGTCAACCGGAACAATCATTGACCAATTTAGCACGTTTCCCGCTATTTGCGCCGTAATGTCGTTCCTGATTCAATCACCGATTAGCCATTCAATTTGCCATCAAGCCGAGCCACGGCTGTAATGAAATCATTACAACATGCATTCTGCATCCGATGACGGCACTGCCTGGCGAATGCAACACGAAGACCTGTTAGGTGCCAGGAAGATTGTTTTCCTGCCTGCCCCCTCCAAGCCTCGCACATCCCTATCAAAGCCGAAAGCGCGACGGAACTATATTATTCGATGTGCGACAACCCCTCAAAAATTTCATGGCAGCCACCCAATATAAAGAGGAAAAATAGGACTGTGCCCAACGCAAAAAGAATTGATGACGCTTTTCTGTCCTTTGTCAGTGCCGAGATACCCATGCAAGGCGCTTTCGATATTGCCCTGCTGATCAAGTACCGTCCGCACTCGGAAAAAATAATTGCGTTTAGGGTTGTAATCCATTTTTGTGGTTTCCGGCTGCGTTTGGCTGGCGTTCTTGAGATTTTTTCTTCGTACTGATAATAAGGACTAAAGACCAGACTACGGCAATGCAAAATGCTACACCTACTATCAAATTGAGCATTTGTTCTCCCTTGGAATCCCCCGACGTTGCTGTTCCGATTTCTCCGGCCATTTTTAAGCATCCGGCTTCGTAAAGAAGACCACAAAATGCACCAACAAGACAAAGCGAGCGAAATATAGGAATTTTGCGGCCTAATGTAGCACATAAAAGACACACAAAGGCCACAACGAAGCCCCCCAACAAAATCAAATAGATTGCAATTTTTTCTCCCATGTCTAAGAGGTGCTCACATCAAGCAAAATGCTCCCATTGTGACGCTACTATCTTCATAATGGCGCTCCACCGTGTGCAAATAAAATGGGGCGGTTTTGAAATTATCAGAGCAAGTATCCTTATTTTTTTCACGGCTGCGTCACTTGTTCGCCGGTCAGCAGATCATGTTTTGGATCGAATTCCACATTGTGGTCATTAGATGTGGGATTCAAATAATAGGTGAACTGCGCTAGATCGCCGTAAATCTTGCCGTAGATCGCAGTTTTAATATTGCCTTTTTCGTCGAGGATCGTTCGTACACGGAAAAAGAAATTCCGATTCGGATTTGTCATCGCTGTTTGCGCTACTTCAGGTTGATAGCCATCAAGAGGAGCTTCATGCGGAGACCGTAAAGCACTACCTTTTTCCATGTCTGAAATAACAAATTCTTGGATGCCGTCACCGGGATTTGGGAAACTAACATTCAAAATATAACCGGAGTTTTCATCCAAATGTTTTTCGGTGAAAAACAAATCGGTGTTAATTCCTTTTCCATACGGCGCAACCCAGTCTCCTGCCATTAAATCGAATCCGATCGGCTTATTAAACTTGGGCACCTTTAAGCTACGGATTTGCTTCGCATACATCGGAATCGGTGCGCCGATTTTTTTCAGCAGTAGCGTGATTGTCGGATTCCACTTAGCGGAATCGTTTTTTTTCAATCCCGCTAATTCGTAGTCCAAATGAACGGGATAATAGCCTTCTTTATCGGCACTAAAAAAAAGGTCGGTGCTCCCGGTTCGGCCAGAAGCAGAAAAAATCCCGTTGGCATCGGTTTCGCCCTTGATTGAGCTTGTGGCAATTGTTTCCCCAGGCGGTGGAGCAACATAGTAGCCGATGGCGATTCGTGCCGCATTGACTGGTTGACCAGAATCGTCAACCACCTTCACAGTAGCGCTCCACGGTGGCACATCCAAAGATTGTGCGTGTGCGCTACAGAGAGCGGCTATCATCGAGATTATACAAATGTGACTTTTCATATTATTAATTATCTGAGGTTTCCTAACGTGACCCACTCGTCAAATACCGGGAAAGTGAACGTATAAGCCACTGCGCGAAAATCCGAGTGATGCCATCGTCCAGATTCCGCCCCTGAGCGGCCTTGGGGCCAGCTATTCTCAAATGTCATCATATCAAAATTGTTTTCGGTTGAGCTTTTAGGCGGTGAAAGTCTTGGCACAGAATGTGACCCAATCGCCCAAGTCATTGCGGGAATGGCATCCGCCAAAATCCGATTTCCATTGGTGGCTGCATAGCTGCTGCCGGATGCGCTGTAGAGATTCAGGTCGACATTGCCGAAAGACGACGAGGTTACATCAAAGAAGGCGTTCGTTTGCAGCTCACTATTCGGAAGCAGATTTGCCTGCGCGGCTGACATCGGGTTGTTATTCGTATTGTAGGAGGTGTTGAGTTTCCAACCACCATGGGTGCTTCCTAAAACACTATCCACCGGGCCCACACCCTTGCCTTTCTCCTGCCATACCCACGCAAAGCTGCTCAAAGGCTGGTGCGTATTCCAGTACGTTCGCAGCAGAGACGCGCTGCCAAAGGCGGTCAAGGGCGGATCGTCATCGTATTCTCGCAATACTTCCTCGCCACTGGAATAAAAATTGTAAACCTTCACACTCCCAAAATTCGCCAAGCGATTGCTCCACGTCAATGCGCTACGGGCGTCCGTGGAAGGGAACAGATTGGCCCAACTATCAGCATAGAGCTTGGTGGAATAATCCTCGGGACTGACCCACGTGGAATATGTCATTTGAAAAACCGGGGCTGTGCTGCCGTCAATCGCTTCTGTGGCCACCGCTGCGTCAACCATAAAATAATTGTCGGGGTGAGCGTTCCAATCATTGATGGCGCTGAGTGCAACCATGTTGCCGAGGCTGTGCGCAGCAACCGTTGTCGAACCCGTTAGGGTAGCTAGAAAATCCGCCAAGTGCGGGGCAGTTAAAAATGCGTTGACGACGTTGGTGTGATAATCTGGGGTCAAAGCACCAAATACCTGCGACTGAGACCCATGCCACGTCACCGCCCAAAACTTGGCGTGTGAGCCAGACCAATATAGTTTCTTGAAAATATCGGCGGCGTTTCCGCGAGCTTGGTTCGTGTTGACATTGTAGCCGTGAAGGAAAACGAAGTTCTTACCGTTGTTTTCCGGTTCGTTAGGCACATCGTTGTCTGTCAATCGGTCGGGCGGTGCGCCCGCGTTCAGATTGGGGAATGTCTCGGCTATGAGGTTCTTGTGTCGGAACATTTGCTCCACGCCGGTAATGCTCAACGGAAGTTGCGCTTGAGCGATCTGATTCGTGCCGTGATAAATTGTCAGCACTAGCGGCTGGGTCGTGTTGGTCGCCGCCTCCACCAAAATGATGCCGCCATTATTTGTAGCAATGTTTTCTATAAAAGATAGGTCCAAACATGTGCCCTGCGGAAGGATTGGAAAAGCTTCAGCGGGAGGATCGGCCAATTTGCCCGACTCGTTTGTGTCCCGCAAAAAGTTCATGTAGTTGGTTGGCGTCAAATCGGTATAGACAAATCGCAAAACTCCATCCCCCTGGCTAAGGGCAAATTGGTAGCTGGAGTCGTTGGGATTGATGCCAGCGCTTTGAAACAAACTGCCGATATTCACGTACACCGGGAAATAATCCACGAGGTCGCGGCGACCATGAACCCCATAAGCATCGACAATAGCTCTTGCATATTGTGGCACGGGGACAGGGACATCCGTTTGATGGACATATACGCATGAGCCATCGGCAATCTGTGAAGGCTGCCCCGGGATGCCGTCACCGCCATAATCCCCGAAGTCCACGTCGTCATTGGCCCAAAAACGGAAGGGTTTATTGGTGTTAACGAAATCGGGACCGTTGTAAGTAAAGTCCATGGTACCGTCGTGGTTGGCGTCCACGTTAAGAGAAATAACGTGAACGATTCCAGTGCCGGTCAAACCATTCTCGATGTTCGTTTTCGTCACCAAAGCAACATTCCCAGGTTCGGTTGGGAAAAACTCCCCGTAAGGCGAGAGAATGCCCGTTTCCTCGCTCGTCGGATTGCCATTCGTATCCGCTTTATACGCCTTGTCCCAGTACTGCTCAACATAACCGTAAATCCCGGAATTTCCATTGAGCAGGTGGTATCGCAACCATGCGCTAACATTGAAATCCGGGTCGCCAACGGAGGCAATTAGAAGATTCGTTACGGGCGTTCCTCCGTTGGTTCCCACCGTGTCGGGTTGCAATGCAAGGAAGTTAGTGCTTTGGCTGAACTCGTAAAATTCCGGTTGAAGATTGGGCGGGTCGTATTGCTCCCAAAAATGTGTAGTGTCAAAATTGGTCGGGCAGTCTGCGCCCGCCGCAAAATAATTCGTGACATGTTCCTGTGCCCCGTCGTCATAATACGAGAGATAGACGCCATCAAAAGGAAGGCCGTAAGCGTTTTGAATGCCGGAAACAACATGCGCCGCAGTGCCAGTTGCATTTGTTATGACGGGAAATTGTGGATCAGCCGTGAGAATTCCCCGGCCAAGAGCCGCGGCCAGCATTGAGGGACAGGCATTGGTTGTCTGGCTCGCCACGAAATTTGTATCATCAAATGCGTACGGCATTCCAACAATAATAAAGTTTCCTTCGCCAGTGACGTATCCAGCATCAGATAAAGAATTATTATTGGTATACAGTGAGCATAATTCCGCGGGAGGTTGATACTGCCAATTTAATAATGCCGCACTGATCTCCCAAGGGTGCAACCCTCTCCCGGTGGGAATAAAAGAAACACTTGGTGGAGCAGCCCAATAGTCCAAATACGGCGGCAGCCAAGCGCCTCCGAATTCAGTATGATACGAGGCAACCGCATAAACGGGAATCGGAAAAGAATAGACACCTCGCATTCCCAAGCCAATGCCTTCTGTGCTCCACAGGAAGTTGGGATAATCGGGGTTGGCTCCGTCATTTAAGTCATTTGTGCCGGGCGGCGGATACGGAATTGCGGACTGGCCTTGAAACGCAAAAATCAAATTATCCTTCAGCGTTTGACTTCCGTCGAGGAACGGATAGCGGATCGTTTTTTCACAATCCGATTCAATCGTTTGCTGCACTCCCACGACGCCATTTGAGGCGACCGCCTGAACATTAACATAATAGGCCGTATAATAGGGGTATTGCGAATCCGAAAGAACACAAATACCGTTGGTGAACGAATTGATGGGGATTTCAAACGAGACGTTGGTTCCATCACCCCAGCCGCACTGGTCGTTCGTGACCAAATTGACTAACAGCGCCGCAGTGCCCTTCGGCACCGAAAACAGCGCGAGTTCCATTTGCGATGGGCCGTGAATAAGCGCAATATCGAGATTGCCACCCGTCTGCGAGGACGTGGAATTCAAATAGGAGATATCCAGATCCGACTCATCTCCATTTATGTCATCGGCCCGCACCGCAAATACGTCGTCAGTGTCATTGAGGCTGGCCAAGGCCCCAATGTCCGTATAGGAAGTGGTTCCGGCGCCGACAGTGGCTATCACGGAATAGGTATAGGCGCCAGTCAGCGCATCATAGGTACCCTGCTCAATCGTGTAACCGGAAGCTCCCAGCGCCGGGAGCCAGGAAAGAACCACATTGGTTCCCGTCGAATCCACGTCAGCAGTCAGGCCGGCGGGCGCGGGCGGTGTGCTGGCGACGGTTGCTGTTTCAGACGTTGAGAGACCACCATGCGGGTAAGTTGCTTGTATCTGATAAACGAGGGAAGAAACACCTGCTGCGCCCGCAGCCACGCCGTTCGTGTCTTCGTAGGTTGAAGCGGTTGAGGCAACCTGCGCGATCTCCGAGAAGGAAGAACCGCCGTCACCGCTCCGACTGAGAATGTAACCCGTGGCTCCTGCTGTTGGTGTACTCCATGCGAGAAAAACGTTTGTTCCGGTCGAATCTAAATATGCGGAGAATGCTCTGGGCGCAGCAGAGCCAGCGCCTACCTCCCACGGATCAGCCGACATGGACAACACACCTCCTGAATAAACCGCCACGACGGTATAAACGTTACCAAAATAATCGCCTGCCGCATCGTTAGCTCCCATGATTTCGAAGGAATTGGTGCCAGCGCCGACAGCGGCGACTTCCATGTAGCTGTATACGCCAGATGAAGGGCCGACAAAATAATTCTGTGTTCCCTGATAAATGATGTAGCCGATGGCGTTGGAAGAAAGATTCCAATTAAGCCAGGCATTCGTGCCGCTGGAATCCATGTAGCCGTAAAAGCCCATGGGAGCCGCCGGACCACTGGGTGGGCCGGCATTGATGGCTGAAACAGATCGGACCGACAAAATACCGCCCGGAAATTCCGCCACCACCGCATAAAGATTCTCCCAATTTGTAGGATTTGAGAATTCACCAATAACCTGGATCGCATTTGTATTTGTCCCAACCTGGGTAATGGAATAATAATCGTACGCGTAAGCTGTGGAATCGAATATGCCGCGTTCGATAATGCAATTGGTCGGAGGGCCTTGGGCTGCCGTCCAAGAAATAAGGAGATTCGTTCCTGTGGCGTCCGGGTACGCCCACACATTGCTTGCGACTGGCGGACCATACGGCAGACCTAAAATGCCTTGCTGATAGTCTGCGACGTGCCAGGTATCGGTGGCAGTCATGCACCCGCCAACATAAAGGGCTTCCAGATTGTAAATGTTGTTCTGCGCGTTGTCGTTCGTGATGGCGTCTAGGTCTTGAAAGGAAGTCGCATTGGAACTGAGAACAAAGGAAGTATAGGCGTAATTGCCCGTGTTGGGATCGAGAATGCCGCGTTGGACTAAGTAATTTGCCACTGGTCCCCTCGATATATTCCAGGAAACAACAGCATTGGTGTTGTTTACGACCGCACCAAAAAATCCAGGAGGTGGATTGGGATTGTAATAATTGGTAGGATTCAGCCCCATCTGGAATTTCTGAAGATTGCTGTAGCCGTCGCCCGATGCGCTCGCCGTCGCGTCAACATTCGTGATCTGCCCAAAATACTGATACCACCACCAATCAGGAATCCCGGTGCCAGTACTGTCCTGCCAACTGCGGGTCCGCAAAAATAAATTGCCTGGCACCAATGTTGAAACGGGAGCCGGCGTCCAATTCGTCAGTTCCGAGCCGTCCACGAAGCCTTCGGAAATCCAGTTCGTTTGCGAAAGGTTAGTTTTCCCCTGAACTTCGTACAACACATCCGGACTGGTATTCATCACTAAAAGGTTGGCCATTTTGTTTGAAATCGAGGCGATGTTGACCATCAGACTGGAAGTGTTGGTAAAAAAAGGGTCTGGATTATTGTAGATTTGATCGAGACTGTTATAGGGATTAAGGAAGAAATCATAAAACTGCTCGTCGTAAATGTTTTCAGCATCATCAGCGTTGATGGGATTTGGAAATGTGTAAACATCATCGAACATGCAACGCGACTGCTCAAAACCCGTCGAATCGCTGCCGATGAAAAATCCGTTGGTGATCGCGTTCGTGCCAGGCAACACTGTCAGACCGGGGCCATTGGTCGCCAATAATCCATCCAAATAAAGTGCAGTATTGGTGGTCGAGTAGGACAGCGCAATGAAATGCCATTCATTCGTGTTCCACTCTATCGGCGCGGAAAGATAAACTGCATTTGAACCGGTGCCGTTTTGGGCAGCGAAATAGATGTTGGTGGCCCCGGCATCAATGGAAAGCCCCCAATAACCATACGAGGCGTTTGTAGTCCACTGGCCGACGCTGAACAACTCGGCCCATGCGCCCGGCCCGGTTCCATTGGTTGAAGCCGAAGCCCAACTGTTCGGCGCAATCCAGAATGTAACGGCTCCCAATCCAATCGTCAGGTTTGTTGCCTCCCCCGTCTCGACCATTTTATATTGAAGCCGCGCGGGGCTGCTATTCGTGGTGTCCACCGCCGCCGCATATTCGGTGCTGATGTCTCCGCGCTGCACGCCGTAGATGTTGGTAAATGAAAGCGCTGGAAATCCCTTGTCGCTCGACCAGTTGGTCACGTCAAAGAATGACCATGATTCCCATGCTCCTGGAAACGTCCATTCAGGTGGCAATTCTTGCGCATGGAGAACTGATGAAGTGAAGCAAAGTATGAGTGCCAGGACAACGCCAAGGCGCTTTAGAATTTTCATGAGTGATTCCTTTCTGATGGTCGCTATTTATTTGTGAAATCATAAGCTCGCCATTGGACATTGGCTGGCCAATCCTTCTGGAGTTATTTGGAAAAAGGCGCAAGGACAATTGGGCACGCCAATTCCGAATCGTATCATACTTTGCCAGACTTTCTCCGAATAGGCGTAGCCGTGTTTCCGAAATCGGTTATTTTCGTTAGCCTCGAAGCCCTGTGGTGAGTTCATAGCCCGGATTTCTTATTCAGATTCTCTGCCGATATCCAAGGACCCGATTAGACGCTTCCGCACATAAAAGGCAAGTATTTTCTTTTTTCGTGGCAGGCAAAGCTTCCACGCAAATTCCATGTGATTGGTAGCTTGCGAGCATCGAAAAACCTGTTTCACAACTGAATGTTGTCGGTCCGCAGGTGCGAAAGCTCCGGGGACGAAAGGGCTGGACGCAAAACGAACTTGCCGTCAAGCTGCAATTAAGCGGGTGGGACACGAGCCGTGAGTCTGTATCGAGCCTCGAAAACCAACAACGTCGCGTGCCGGATTTGGAATTATTTCTGATCGCCAGAATTCTTGGAGCCAAAATGGAAGATCTATTTCCTCGGAATGTTCGAGGAAAATTGAAGGAGCTATTTCCGCAATATCGTGCCAAGCTCTCTCGAGGACAGATCCCGCGTCCGAATTGATAGCCGCCTTGCACGTTATTTATCACAGTAATTTTTTTCAGCTTTGAAATAGTCCATTCACGCCAAATCCCGCCATTTTTAATTCTTTGATTATTCTTCGGCATTGCGAGGGGTGAACCCTGAATCGATCTCGCGGGTTGACATTTTCAATTCCGAAGTGTTGCTGCAACCACTCCGCCATTCGCGAATTCTGCGGCTCAAAGAGAAAACTCTGGTCATCCGAGATCACGATGACATCAGGATTCAGTTCTGCGCAAAAATTTCCGGCCATAATATCACCTTCCAAGAATTCTTTTCTTTTCGCTAATTTTACCAATATCTGACGCTTAATTTCCGAATCGCTTTTGCTTTCCTCGACACGCACTTGTGACGATCCAAATTCCATATCTTTCATCCATTTCTCCCGCAGTTGAGGACTATTCCACCATAGTGAAATGCACTGTCAATACCAATCTCCTGTAATCCTCGGATGTGGACCGAAGCGTTCAGGCACTTTGTGTAAAGATTATTTCCCTTCTGCAACAGGAGAGGAAGCGCCGTAAGCTCTCCAAATATTTTGTTGCCCAAGAGTCGGGACTTTCTCCCCAAATGATCGCCTACGTCGAAAACGGCGAACGAAATCCGACATTGGAAACAGTTCTGAAAATCGCCAGTGCTTTGCAAATTGATCTGGCTGTAATAATCAATGAGGCTCGAAAAGACTTGGCCAAAGAAGGAAAATCCCACGCCAAAGCCCGCTGATCCTTGTTTTGAAAACTCTCTGGAGTCGCGCTTAAAGCCGTTTGCGTTTACCGTTTTTAGGAATTTCTTTTTTTTGCGCATTGCCATTTTCGGTATTATGCTAAGTCCACATAATTAAAAGCGGTAATTCGGGTAAATGTCAAGCATGTGAATTTCACATGCCTTGAAAAAGACCCATCAATCCACTAATAGGAATGTCATAGGCAAACGAGTCCGTGAGGCGCGTTTGAAATCCGTCCCGCCCATATCCCAGGATGCGCTGGCAGGCCGCCTCGCTGGCAGGGGAATCGTCCTGGATCAAACCGCCGTTTCCCGAATCGAGAAGCAAAGCCGTTACGTCATGGACTATGAGGCAGTCGCTATTGCCAAAAGCTTGAAGGTGTCGGTTGCGTGGTTGTTCGGCGAAAAGTGATCTGGCGCTTACGCCCTATTATTATCTCGTCACATGCTAATCCTTTGGGATCGTGACTGAGCAGATCTTTTGCGAATCCGACCAAGCAACATCCGGCGAGAATTCCAACTCGGCCTTTCGATTGGCGCAAGTTTGGTTGTTTGCTCAACAACCTCATTTTTGTAATCGTGATGCTGCTTTTCCACTGGCAAAAGTTTCGGTTCTCCAGAAACCTGTTTTGCTACCAAGTCTGTTGCCGACGGGCGTTCGGACGTTTTTGAAACGGCCTTAAGCAATTGCCGCTTGTCGTCCGTATAAATCGTGAGCGCTTCCTTGAACCGGCTGGCAGTAACGTAAAACTGCTGGCGGTCAGCGGCACGAAACGATTCAGAGCTTTCGGCCACGAAAACGCAATCCACGCCCTTGCTTTGTGATGCGTACGACGTGACGCAATAACCGTGCATCAGGTTCCCAAAATCTTTTGCAATGACCCAACCGTTGGACAATTTGATATCGCCATCCTTGGTAAAGGCTTTGACGTGTTTCAAATCACCATTATTGAGACGTTGCTTGTCCTTCGTGAAACCATTCTGTGTAATCCGCACCATATCACCCGCCGCCAGAGCAATCGTTCGGGATTCATAGACCTGAAAACGAGCCGATGCGTCCAGGGGAAGCAATGCGGTATCGCCATTCTCTCGCTCGATTTCCACCGTTCGTCCGTCTCGCCACTTCACCTTGACCCGCTCGCCGCGCTGGAAGCCACGCACGTTCTGATGAAACTGAACGACCATGTCCGGGCGGTAATTCAGAGCGTCGCCGCGTTGCGCTTCCGTCCATTGTAGACTCTTGAGCTGAATAAATTCACGCTCATCCACGCCGAGCTTCTTGCCCGCTTTCAATTTTGCCCGAATTGACTGCGTCACCCGCTCGCCTTCCGCGTGCGTGGGTGAAATCACGAGCGCAGAACTCCCTTTCTCGAAGGCGGCAGCATAATCCGTAGCCAATGCTTCATGGCGTTTATCGGCATCCATTTCCCGCAGCATCCCAAGCTTGTCCAATCGCTTGAAAGCACTTTCGAGATTGCCGCATTGCAAATCGGCGACCACGGACTTATGTGCATCTGCCTTTTGCCGCCAGATTTCTTTCAATTCAGCCGTTTGCAAATTCGCATGTTGCTCCAAAATCCGCAGCGCATCGCCGCGTTCAACCGCCCGATGTTGTGCCGTGTCACCGGAAAGAATGATGCGGCAGTTTTCCTTTTTAGCGAGATCCGCCACCCGCACCAAGCTGCGAACACTCAACAGCCCGGCCTCATCAATCCAAATCACCTGTCCGCGAACCTGCCCCTGCAATTTTGTATTTTGCAACAATGCCTCGACAGTTTCCGCATTGGCAAATCCAGCATCCGACCGCAGCACCCCACGCGAGGCTTCCGCAGATGGCGCGAAGGTGAACACCTTTTGGCCGCTCGACTCAATCGCGGCCACGGCTTCCTTCATCATCGTGGTCTTGCCGGTACCAGCTCCGCCGCGAATGGCGGTCACGCGATCCGTGCTTTGCAGGACGTGTCGAATGGCGTTCCGTTGCTCACCAGAAAGTTTCTGATTTTGAAACTGGTATTTGCCCAAGCCGAACGGTTTGAACTTCCCTTTGCCGTCCGCCACGAAATCAATCAGCCGTTTTTCTTCCGCCAATACGTCTTTAGTGGTAAGCCATTGCCGACCGTTCACGGTTTTCTGAATGAACTCATCGCGCAAAAGCTGACGCTTGGTCTGTTCCACGTCCACATCACCGACACCAAAGCGCAGAGCCGAACGCAATAGCTCTTTATCGGCGGCGATGGAGGCGCGTTCGTAACAATGCTGCACGGCAAAATCCATCGCCTTCATTTCTGAAATTTGTTGGGCTGCCACGGGGACGGTGCGACCATTTCGAATCACCGCGCGCTCATCCGCCGAAATGCGCCTGTCCCACAATTCGCGCAATTCCAATTTTGAAAGGTCTTTCCGTTTGCGTTCGCGAGTCATGGCCGCCAGTCCATCCTTTCCACTGGCCGACGTGATGCCCAATTCCTTCGCCTTTTGTTCGACCTGCTCCGCGCGTTTGGAAAACTCGTCAATGACACGCTGCGGCACACCGGCGATTTCCCAACCTTTGGCCGTACGTTCAATGCCATAACCCAATTCATTCAGTTGCTTGGCAAACCGGGCGTGAAATGCCGCTTCAAAATAAGGCGCATCAGCTTTCAAATCCCGGAACTGCCCCGCTTTCCATTTCTTTTCAGATTCGTCCCACGTGGTGTTGAACGTGTAACAGTGCGCGTGCAAATGGGGATCGGGAACACCATTGACCGGCCTCGCGGTGAAGTGGACGAACTCGGCCCAAATCATGTTGCCCGTTGTTCGATTCTCATTCGCACCATTTTTCCGCACCCGGGTTTTGATTTCCGATTCAATCTCCTGCATGGTCTGATTTACCGACATCTTGAATGCCTCCAGAATTCGCTCATCCTGAGTGAATTCATAAGCGACCGATACGGACTTGGGACAATGGAAATTGAAATCGTAGCCAACCGTCCGATTGGATTTATTCCGTTGGGTCAGCCGTTCCTCAGTACCCGGCATTTTATTGTCGCATAAGGATTCAAACGCCTCGGTGGTCACGGCTCCTGAAAGACCCAATTTCTGCGCCCCAGTACCCTGCCAATCACCACTGATCTCCTGACCTTCGCTGTAATAGTCCTCACGCTTCAGAGATTCAGCGAAGTATTCCTTCGCATTCCGGCTGGCAATGACCCTTAACATACAGGCCAGCTTAACCGGATTTCGCCGCTCGTCATCCCCTTGAAGTCACTATTCGGGCGTACTCCATCACAATCCTCTCACAACTCAGTAAGCGAATCCCTTCATGCCGTATTATCGTAATAACAACGATACACACAGCTATGAAGCCAGTATCAAAAGCCAATAATTCCGTCAGACATCTTCCCTTAGCACAGCTAAAGGAGCGCGGCAACAGCCGCGCCGTTGCGCAACTGTTGCGCAACAGTCGCGCAAACGCCTGACGGAATTATTGGCACTCAAAAATATGAATTTGCAGCAACAAGCTGAAAACGAGAAAGAGCGCAGGACGCGCAGCAAATTGGAAGCGCATCGCGAGGCCATTTTCGCTTTACGCCGCAAGCACTGGACTTACCGTCAGATTGCTCAATGGCTCAACGAGCATGGCGTGGCCGTCACCTTTCCATCCGTCCATCGTTTTTGCGAGCGGGCCATTGCCCGCCGGCCACGCAGCGAGCGTCCGCTTGAAATCGAAACGGAAAAGCCGATTTTCACTCCAAAGCCGCACTCAATAACCAATGAAATGCCGGTGCCCAAACACCGGTTCAACCTTGATATATGAAAACCATAAAACATCGCCTGATATTGCCCATGCAGGCCAAAGGAAACATGGGTAAAAGCATCGAAGCCGCCGCTCGCGCGTGCTGGCTTAACCAGCGCGGCATCCCTTGGCAGGGATTCGATCTGGACGGCGACAACCGCACGCTGTCCCGTTTATTCCCTGACCAGGTGAAGCTGACACCCTTGCGCGGCCAAGCCGAAGATTTGGACGAACTCATATTGATTCTGCGCAAGACCACTGCCCAACCTGTCACCCTGATTGATCCACGGGCGCATCTGGACGTGCAATTGATGAAGGCGCTGGCGGCGACCCATTTCTTTGACATTGCCAGCACGCAAAACATCGGCATCACGCTCATGGTGTTTCCCTTTGATGACATGGACGTCATGACCAACCTTGATGCGGTCTGCCAATTCTGCGGTTCGCAGGTGGATTATGTGATTGTCCGCAACCCGGCGCGAGCCTTCCGCAATCGGATGTTTGACGGCAGCCCTCTGGAAAAGGAGTTGCTCGACTGCGGCGCAGTCACGCTCACCGTACCGGTTCTGTCGGAATTCGTGAAGCTGCGGCTCGCCAAGCTGGAAGCCGAGCAACAACGCGGCATCCCGTTCAATGAAGCCATCGGCAGCGATGCGCTTGGTCTGGACATCATGGCGCGGGGTGTCTTGCAGGACTGGTTGTCCACCTTGTTCAATCAATACGATCAGATTGCCGCCAAGCTTTTGCCCGTCGCCGAAGCGACGAACATCAAACCCAAAATCGTGCCGCCCATCGGCGAGCCATTGGTTGCCAAACGTGGCGCCAAAGTGAATCTTACCACTTAATAGGAGACGTTATGGCCAACTCGGATTGGTTTGAAGAAATGCTCGCCACGTATCCGGCTGAAAAGCGGGAGCTGGCGCGGCAGGTTTATCACCGCTTCGCCGAAGGCGACAGCACGCAGTTTTTCACCCAGCTTTTGCTCGTGCTGGACGTGTACGCCCGCTATGTCGAACGCATTCCCAAAGCCGCTGTTCAGGCGAATCAGGATTCATTGGCCGTCTTGCAGGACATCCGCGAGGAAATCGGCATGATGGCCAAAACGATTGAGACTCGCGACGTGAATATCACCAACCACGCGGCCAAGACAGACGAGCTTTGCAAAATGACTCGGGCCAAATGTGATGAGACGATTGCCAGCGTCGAATTGATCGTAAAAAATCTCGGCTCACAAGTGGATATAAAAGGAATTGTGCAAAGACTTGAAAGCATAATTCAGGCGTCCATCAATCGTGATGTCCTTGAGCCGTTTCTTAAACGCACCGAGGACTTGAGCAAGCAGGTCGTTCCCTCGCTTCAAAAGGTTCAGGAAGCCAGTGAGGAGGCCAGCCGCTCCTGGGGACGGCAGATTTGGAGAATGGCGTTGATCTCTGGCGTGATTGTCGGCTTGTCCATCGCTGCCTTGGGAATTGGTTTCTCTTATTGGAAAATCAAACGGCATTACGATACGAAACTGGTCGAGCAAATCAATTCCGAGGCAGACACGCTGAATCAAAATAAAAAAGCATTTATTGCGCTGGGCATTCTTAACGCGCCGATTCACGTGGCCCGTAGCACCGATTCAAAGGGATTTTTTTTACCCAACACCTATTGCATTTACATTGAAGGCGCACAGGAGGCGGACATGTCGGACAAAACCGGCCGCATATTTTTCGGCAGCAGTCGCAGCGAAAAGGAAGTAAAACAACTTTTGGACGATAGCCAAGCGAGACAGGGTTACAGCGTCATGGGGCAATGAAACAAAAGCGCCAAAGACTTGCGAGCTTTTGCTCCCACCGCTATCCGTCTCACCCTGATACCCTTTCGTCGGGACCCTCCACTCGCAAAACATCGCAAGACTTTGGCGCAGGCGGGCGGGCGGCGCGAAACGGGCTTCTTCCCGGTATTCAGAAACCCGTTTCCCTCCGCTGATCCGCCCTGACTGAAAGCATTCAGGACCTCCAAACAGTAAATTCAAAGAGTTGCTGCAACACAGCAGCGAATGAATGTCAGTCCCATCAACAACCCAAAAACGCTATCAGAAAAATTCTGACAGCTTTCGTTTGCGCACTGGCAGGCACACAAATAAAGCCGGCGAGAGTTGCCTCGCCGGCTTTATTATAGAAACGCTTTTTAACGCGGCGTGTTCGCGCGGCGAACAGAGGCACGGTCTGCGTTATCTAACTTTGTCTTGATTCCGTTTAGATTATTCTATCTCCCCTGAAAGCCGTCAATAATCTTCCTGTCAATAATTCTTTATTGCAAACTTTGAAGTGTTGCCGTAAGAACGGTTCGTCTTTGTTTGGCGAGACGTCTCGAAACTTGTGATGCCATCCCGGGTGGCGGAATAAGGATTGAGCAAGGTCTTGAAAATATCTGCTATGTTTACGGTTGTCGCATAAATCGAGAACTAACAACTGCGGTTGGTTCAAACTCGTTGCGAAGAATGTTAAGCTGTGGATACATGCCGGCCATGCCAGACCTTCGGCCGTGGAGCAAGCATCGCCTCAAGCGGTGCTACTTCACGGCTGTCGCATTTTAGCAAGTGAAGTCTCACGTTATGAGCGTCATCATAACTGATATTTTCAGCTTTGCCTTGATTCGGCCCAGGCGACATAATCGGTCGCTTGGGCCTTTCAATTTATGCCTCCTAAACTAGAATTCGCGTTTGACGTCGGCCACAGCTCCATCGGTTGGGCCGTTCTCCAAAACAACGCAGGCGCATTGCTGGTCCCAAATGGAACGCGGATGAACGTAATCGGCTGTGGTGTTGTCACTTTCGGCGCGGACGATTGTCTTGCCAGCAAGCGGCGGGATTATCGCCGCCAACGTCGCCATGCCCGTGCCACGCGCCAGCGGATTGCCCAAATTGAAAAGCTCCTGGCCCATCTAAAAGTTTTAACCTCCGACCAGTTGAAGAAAAAGCACGATCAAGCCGGAGGCCATGCCGCGCCTTGGTTGTTGGCGGCGCGCATCCTCGCCAGCAACGGCGATGAGAAATATTTGCTCGACTGGCCAGAACTTTGGGATGTGCTGCGTTGGTATGCCCACAATCGCGGATACGACGGTAATCGTCGTTGGAGCGCGCACGAAGCACAGGCTCAAGCCGACGATACGGAAAAGGAAAAACAAGCTCATACTTTAATGGAAAAATATGGGACGGATACGATGGCGGAAACCTTGTGTAAAGCGCTCGGATTAGAACCGCTCGGCGACAAACAATCTTCAAAGGAAAATTTCAAACGTCTGAACGCTGCGTTTCCACGCGAAAAAGTCGAGAACGAAGTGCGTCGTTTGTTGGATTTCCACCAAAAGAAACTATCTGCCATCAATGAAGTTTTCCTGAAAAGCCTCTTTGAGGATTGGAGAGCGGCTAAGATTCCCAATTTGAAATTACCCGCGCGTTATCATGGCGGATTGCTTTTTGGCCAGCTTGTCCCGCGTTTTGATAACCGCATCATTTCCGTCTGTCCGGTCACAGGCGAGAAAGTGCCGTCCAAGAATTGCCCAGAATTCTACAGGTTTCGCTGGGCGATGACGCTGGCAAACATCCGCGTTTCCAGTAACGGAGAAAAAGAATTACGCCCGTTGACCACCGATGAACGGAAGAAAATCAACGCGGTAATGGAAAACGACGGGGCGTTAACACCAACGCAGTTAAAGAAAGCAGTTCGGGAAACGACCGGTTCCGCCCGCGATAACCTGGACACAATGTTAATGCATCCTGATGCGAAAGAGGCACTGCTGCTCGATCCCATAAAAAAACTCGTGCGAGGCGACAAGCTCGCGACGCTCTGGCCGACCTTTTCGCCCCGCGTGCAAAAACGCGCGCGCGACCTCTGGCTGCGCGGTAAGCCCGTCACACTCAAACAAATTTGCAGCTTCGCCAAAAAACTTGGCGAATCGCTGGCCAACTTTGAAATCGAGTTAAACCGACTGACGGATGCCGCGAACACCAAGCGCGGGAAAAAAGATGGGGCATTCAGTCGTGACGCTTTCTTGAACGAGCCGCTGACAGTGAAAAAAACCGATGGTCGCGCTGCCTACGCCCGCCCCCTGCTCATCCGGGCTTATGCTGAAGTCATGGCGGGAAAACATCCCAAAGAAAAAGAAGGCTGCTTATTTATCACCGAAGAAATGCGACAGACACAGTTGCAAAAACAGATCGACCAGCAAACGAATAACCATTTGGTTCGCCATCGACTTTTGATTTTGGAACGATTGCTCAAGGATTTGATTGCTGACCCTGCCTATGGAAATGGTGACAAGACGCGCATTGCCAAAGTCACCATCGAAGTCAATCGAGACTTGCGCGAAATGTCGGGGAAATCGGCCAAGGAAATTCAACAGGATTTGGGCCGACGGCTCGCCAATCATCATAGTGTCGCGACGAAACTAGAGAAAGATCTCGGCGGCAGAACTTTCAACGGCAAGCCGATTCAAATTACTGCCGGCCTCATTCGCAAAGCACGTATCGCAGAAGATTTAGGCTGGGCGTGTCCCTATACCGCAAAAACCTACGACGCCATTGATTTAGTTTCCCGTCGTGTGGATAAAGACCATATCATCCCTCGGTCGCGTCGTCCCTCAGATTCGCTCGATTCGCTTGTTATCACTTTCGCAGAAGTGAACAAAATGAAAGGTCAACGTACAGCCTGGCACTTTGTCAGTGACGAACAGGGAAAAACGGTCGAAGGATTGCCCCAGCTTTCCATTGTTTCGCTCACACGATTCAAACAATGGGCAGAAAGTCTTGAAAGCTACAAAGGCCACGATGACGACAAGCGCAGAAAAAAGAAGCGCAAGGAATTGTTGGTGCTACCTAACTACGAAGAAAAGGAATTCATTCCAAGAGACTTGACCGTGACATCGCAACTGGTTCGTCTCGGAGCACAAATCATCAAGAAAACCTTCGCCGGCACCGACCACCCCCCGCTTGTCGTCTCTCTTCCGGGAGCAGTTACTGGCACGGTGCGAAAAGGCTGGAATCTCCTCGGATGTCTTGAACTGGCTGCACCACAAGTGAAAGAAGTTGGCGGCGGCATCAAAAATAAGACTGAAATTCGAAACCTCACCCATCTACACCATGCGTTGGATGCGTGTGTGCTGGCCCTGGCTTCACATTACCTGCCGAACAACGGCGGATTATGGGAAGCGATGATTAAACGCAATCCGAATGACGCCGAAAAGGTGCTACTCCGCTCGACAGGTTATTTTGATTTCGATTCAGAAGGGCGCTTCGGGCTGACCGAACTGCCCGGTCAATTGAAAGAACAAATTCGCCAACGACTCGCCGAAAAGCGCGTGGTGCAGCACATCCCGGCAGACATGGGCGGGTTGCGAGTCGAAGAAAACACACGTGGAATAATAGCAATAAAAGACGATCGCGTTTTCCTGCGCCAGCAATCCCGCGATCTCAAAACCGAAAAACTTTCTATAAAACCGACCGAGGAATCAGTGAGTAAAGTTATTGGTTTGAAACCCGGTAAACTCACCCCACAAAAAGGTGCTCGTGTAATCACGGATAATTTTGGGATCGCTATTCTCGATCATGCTGCTGAAGGCGAGGAAAAATTCGTCGTTATTCCATGGCACAAAGTGTGGCCTAGAATACAGGAATTAAAAACGCGCAATGCCGGCAAATTGCCGCGCCTGCTGCGAAATGGGATGTTGATCCGTGTGCCCAATAAAGCCGGTCGAAGCGACTACAGGGGGACTTGGATGATCCGTGGTACAAAGTTTAATCGAAAAAGTGGCGTTTTAGTCAATTTTACCGCTCCTGACACTATTGAAACGGTAGGATCGGGCCGCAATGACATTTTTGAGAATGTCCGGCTACAGGCTCTGACGGATGGTGGCCTGGAAATCCTGAAAACCCCGCTTACTGGCATGGTTTCTTCTATAGCCCAGCCCGGCTAAGAGCAATTTTCGGCACGAAACTGGCTAACTCTGAGAAGGTCAGGGCTAGCCGTATGTCATATCACATTGTCAGCATAGACAGCGCAAATTGCTCGCTAAGTTGCAAGGACGGGCAACTAACGTGCAAATCCGCTGAAGGCGAGCGAAAGCTGCCTTTAGAGGATGTGGCTTCCATTATTATCACAAGCTTTTCGGCCAGCATTCATAGCGAATTGTTTTTACAAGCCGCTAAGCATGGAGTCGCACTCATCATTTGCGAGTCTTTCAAGCCGGTCAGCCTGGTTCTCCCAGCCAACCGCTCAACGGACACCATCCTTTCCCGTGCTATGCTCAATCTTACGCCCTGCGCTCGGACACACCTTTGGAGAAAAACGATTGATGCAAAATGCCAGAATCAATTCGCGCTTGCACAACATATCGCGCCAGGGGATAAGGCAATCCAGTCCTTGCGCGAAATCGCGTTTGGGAAAAAGCCGCACAAAGAGGCAATTTGCGCCAAAATGTTCTGGCAGATTTTTGGACGATCATTGAATGACGAGGATTTTGTTCGCGACCGAGGACGAGGAGGGTTGAATCATTTTTTAAACTACGGCTATGCAGTTTTGCTATCCACGGTGCTGCAAAAACTTTTCGGAGTAGGACTTGATCCGACGTTCGGCATCTCCCACGTCGAACGCGAACGCAGTACACCACTGGCGTATGATTTGATGGAACAGTTCCGGCCCTGCGTGGATTGGCGCGTCGTACAATGGGTGAAACAGCATCCGAATCCAGCCGGATGGGAAGTCACCAAAGATTTTCGACGATGGGTGACCGGTTTTCCCTTGGAACATGCGGACTATCTCAATTTGACTTTGGAAATTCAGGGCGTCATTGAAGGAGTCATACGTGGCTTCCGTAAAGCCGTGATTGAAAGCCAACCGCGTCACTATAACCCGTGGACACCGAAAAATACAAAATGGGCTGGTTAGTTGTCGCATTTGATCTGCCAGTAGGCACGAAAAAACAGCGCAAAGCAGCGACTGATTTTCGAAATTATTTGTTGGACGACGGTTATCAAATGATGCAGTTCAGCGTTTACGTTCGAGCCTGCGTCTCATTTGCCCGGCAAGAAACGCATATTGACCGGCTGAAGAAAAATCTTCCGCCCGAAGGCAGTGTACGGGCAGTTTTCGTCACCCGGGCACAATGGGAACGCTCTTATGTCATTCAGGGTTCCCCCGCTTCCGAGATGGAGGCGGAGGATTTACCCGAACAGATACAACTCTGGTAGCTTTGCAAGGGTGGCAAACTCAGGGTCTTACGACTACCGAGTTTGCCGCCCCCGTTTTTGGAATCAAGGCAAAGCGGAGTGGGAGCATGGTCCTTACAAGGTCGTAGTTTGCCGCCCCCGTTTTTGGAATCAAGGCAAAGCATATCGGCATTACCCCGATTGTGAATCCCGAGTTTGCCGCCCCCGTTTTTGGAATCAAGGCAAAGCGGGCGTCAAAACGGGCGGCTGACCCTGAACAGTTTGCCGCCCCCGTTTTTGGAATCAAGGCAAAGCCACGGATGGGAATGTCCAGTTTGAAACGTAGTTTGCCGCCCCCGTTTTTGGAATCAAGGCAAAGCAATAATACGGCGCACCCAACGCACGCCAATAGTTTGCCGCCCCCGTTTTTGGAATCAAGGCAAAGCGGCTTTCTTCGGCGCTGCTTTTTTGCGCGTAGTTTGCCGCCCCCGTTTTTGGAATCAAGGCAAAGCCATGGCGTCAGCATCCGCCTTCGTGAAAAAAGTTTGCCGCCCCCGTTTTTGGAATCAAGGCAAAGCCCGTGGAAAGCTCTTTTCGTCGATGAGTTTAGTTTGCCGCCCCCGTTTTTGGAATCAAGGCAAAGCCCAACACCAATCCCTGAATCAGTCTGCGCCAGTTTGCCGCCCCCGTTTTTGGAATCAAGGCAAAGCACGTTCTCCATGTAGATGACGCGGGTGCGAGTTTGCCGCCCCCGTTTTTGGAATCAAGGCAAAGCTGCAACATCACCCAATCCGACTCCGACGCCAGTTTGCCGCCCCCGTTTTTGGAATCAAGGCAAAGCATGAGAGGTTCGCGCACAGAAAGCATGGAAGTTTGCCGCCCCCGTTTTTGGAATCAAGGCAAAGCTGGAGCACGCGGCGGCGACGCGGCCGAATAAGTTTGCCGCCCCCGTTTTTGGAATCAAGGCAAAGCCTGGCCAACCATTACATGTTCTATTATTTTAGTTTGCCGCCCCCGTTTTTGGAATCAAGGCAAAGCCGAAAACGGAATCATGCCGCGCGCGGCGATAGTTTGCCGCCCCCGTTTTTGGAATCAAGGCAAAGCAGCGTGTAGGGCATGGACAATTGCTTTCCAAGTTTGCCGCCCCCGTTTTTGGAATCAAGGCAAAGCATTCACCACAGCAGGACGTTTCCTTCGAATAGTTTGCCGCCCCCGTTTTTGGAATCAAGGCAAAGCAGTCGAATATGTTCCGCCTCCGTTGCAAATAGTTTGCCGCCCCCGTTTTTGGAATCAAGGCAAAGCATGGACGAGGTCTTATAGGACGTGCCAATAGTTTGCCGCCCCCGTTTTTGGAATCAAGGCAAAGCATCGAGCGCCGGCGTGCCGCGAACGACGTCAGTTTGCCGCCCCCGTTTTTGGAATCAAGGCAAAGCACTCCACGCGCACGCCTCCGCGATTCTAGAAGTTTGCCGCCCCCGTTTTTGGAATCAAGGCAAAGCGAGTCGGAGATGTCCTTGAAGGAAGTGCCTAGTTTGCCGCCCCCGTTTTTGGAATCAAGGCAAAGCTGGCGCTCCGCCTTCCAGTTACGTTGGGAAGTTTGCCGCCCCCGTTTTTGGAATCAAGGCAAAGCATCCGAACAGCGCGGCGGCGCATGAGGATAAGTTTGCCGCCCCCGTTTTTGGAATCAAGGCAAAGCGCAGTTCTGCAAGTCGTACAAGGCGTTTTCAGTTTGCCGCCCCCGTTTTTGGAATCAAGGCAAAGCTGGGTCTGACTCAACTTTTGTCCGTGTTGAAGTTTGCCGCCCCCGTTTTTGGAATCAAGGCAAAGCAGCCGTGCTCGTGGCATCACTGGTGGTTTTAGTTTGCCGCCCCCGTTTTTGGAATCAAGGCAAAGCATCACCTCAACACGAAACTCGCCACTCCTCAGTTTGCCGCCCCCGTTTTTGGAATCAAGGCAAAGCCAGCGCGTAATACAATTGATTGTCGGTCATAGTTTGGCGATTGCACCTCAGCACGTTTGTTTCGCTTACACTTCGCGTTGTTTGGAAGCTATTTCTCACCGCCGAATTCCGTCGCAACGCGTTAACCGAACCAACCGCCCCCGTGGCCGGAACCGCGCGAATTCCCAATTTCCATCGGCGATTGGCAACTCCGGTGACCCCACGCTTCAGTCGAACTGCGACTTCGTAATCCGGCATCGTGCCAAGCAGCCGCTCTTCCTCCGGTGTCCAGGGACGCGAGTCTTGCGCGTATGAGTGAATGCGAAGCTCCCGGCGCTTGGCCGTAACGGAGTAAAAGGTCCGACCCAACTGCCGCGCCAGCTTACGATCCGGCATGGTGCCAAGCATTTTAATTTCGTCGGTGGACCAAGGCCGCGGCCCCGCCGCTCCATTTCCCGCATGAAGTTGCTTGAGGCGACTATCAATTGTTGCCGGACTTCTCTTCAATCGTTTGGCGGCTTCCTCACGCGGCAATTCTGAGATCAATTTGTCTTCCTGTTTCGTCCATGCACGCAAGCGCCGCCAGCCGGATATGCCTCTATCCTGCCGGACGCTTTTGACGGTGACACGATTGCGATTAAGCCGTTTCGCCACGGCGGAGTCCGACATCGTCCCTAATAATGCGATTTCTTCCTGTGTCCACGTGCGCGGTGCGCTGGCATGATAACCAAATGGCCTTATTTCTTTCTTTCTGCGAAATTCCCCAACTGATTTTGTCGAACGACCTAACCGCTTTCCAAGCTCGCGATCTGGCATTGTTCCCAACAATGCGACTTCCTTTGGCTTCCACGGGCGTGGTGGCGTACGGTCTAGCGACGAAGCAGGTGTTGACAGTCCAAGAAAAACCCGCCTTCGATACACCGATTTCAGTTTCCGGCCGGTTTTCTTGGCGATCTCTTTGTTTGTCAACGAACCTCGCAGCAGCGCGTCTTCCTTCTCAGTCCATTTCCGCCAACTTAATCCAACGCACGGAATACCAAGGACGTTTCGCCGCTTTAGCACTGCCGCTATCGTTCTGCCAGTCCGCCGCGCAACTTCGGCATCGGGGTGCTTACCCAACAACTTGAGTTCCTTCCGCGTCCATCTGATCGAACCTTTGCCGACGAATCGTTCAATTCCCAAAAATTGGCGCATTCCCCGAACCGCTTCAACACTTCGCCCAGTGCGTTCGGCCAATTCCTTGTCGGAACATTTTCCGAGCAGGTTTCTGTCCCAATCCTGCCATCGCTTGACCGGGCTGTTATGCATGTAAATCCGAAGCGCCCTGCGCTTGGAGTAAATTGCGGAAACTCTCCGGCCCGTTCGACGGGCTACTTCCTGGTCAGGATATTTTCCCAAAAGTTCAAATTCCCATTCTTCCCATTTGTTGGCAGCCCGCAACAATCTGCCCCGGCGTTCTTTGCCAGCCATTCTCCGAGTGCCAATAATTCGCGAAATGTCCCGGTCAGATTTTCCCGCCAGATAACTTTGCGCCGATTTGAACAGTCGGTGGTCTTGCCACACTTTCTGTTATTCCGAATGTCCGTTAATCTCAAGGATTTTTGAGTTCAGAGGCCGGTTCTTTTTTGCATTGTGGCTTCGCAAGTGCTGACTGACCGCATTGTAATTTTCACTATTCAGCGCCTTCCTTTCATCAGTAAAGCAGATCTGTGGTGGCGGAAAACTTAACGCCGTTCGACGGTGATTTCACGGCGGCATTCACATTTTTTGGCGTCCCGAATCGGAATCGAAGACTTGCGAGCTTTTACTCCCGCCGCTAAACAAGCTGGACACCTGCGGCAGAGCACCTTTTCCAAATCTCATTAGCTCTTTGTGCCATCAATTCCGCTTGCTGCGAATGTCCCTTCCCCGTCCTCGCAGGATCGGGATGGGCTGGATTGTTTCGGATGGAGCGGCTGTATTGCAGGAGGTGCTTCGTCGCCTCATCAATCACGAGCACGCCGTTATGAGCGAATCGCTTGGTTTCTAAGGCTGAGAGAATATCAAAGAAACGCGCTCTCCCCACGGGCTGCTTCATTATTATTCTGTGATCCTTCGCAACTCGCCGTATAACTCCTTCCAACCCACGTCCACTCAAAATTAATCCGGCCTCGTCGAAACCCAAAGACATCAAGTTGCGCGCCGAGACGAAATCAGCTTTTAATTCGTCTGGCAGGTCGGCAACGTTTTCGAGGAAGGCACCGTCCCCCTCAAAAAAATCACGCATTTCATTTGCAAACCACTCTGCGGATTTAAAAAGTTCTTGGGCTCTGGATTTCAGCTTCCTCTCCAAATTCTTTTTCTGATAACTTGGCAAGTGTTCGGCAGTTTCCTTCCGCGAAATGAGTTCTTGTCCCGCTTTCGTATTCGCAAGCTGCCGACAATGAGCGAAAATACACTCCGCGCTATACACAACGCTCGAATAACTTCGCCGAGATGAGAAATGGCTGGCGCGAGCCAGCGATGCAATTGCGAATTATTGGCGTAGGCGAAATGAACGCAAGCGGAAGCAATAGAGCGAAATTCGTACCGATGCGATGAGCACAATTCGTTTACAATCGGCCGGCGCAATTGGCGTGATGGACAACCGTGAAACCCTAAAGCAAACAGCAATCGCGAAATTTTTGACAAACGTGTCCCAAACTTGACTCAAACAGCCTTCCGATACATGTTTGTGAAACAACGCAGTTCAAAGTGAAAACAGATCCGATTCTATATGTAGGAATGCTGGAGGATAAACTCACCGAGTTCATTCACGAGAACGGTGTCTATTTGTTCCTGGTGTTTGTCCTCCTCTGTTTTCTTGCTGTTGCTTGGCTCCTCTCTCGCCAACGCAAATCGCCACTTCCAGAACCTTCGTCGGCTCGCACGCGGGCAATTATTGGAACCATGCTCGCTTCTCCGAATATGTCGTCAGACGCTGACGGCGGTCGCGCACGTTTGATCATGGGCAAGTCCCCGAGTCAAAAGGCATCGGACGCGAACTGATTGAAACGGCCGGCTTCTATAAAGCATCGTTCTACCGTGAAGTTTCACATCACAAAATAGTTGGTTTCTCGGTTTTGAACCGCGCGAGATTCCCGGGCTCGTAACGGCCAGCTTGTTGAAACCGCTCGGCCATCATCGACGTTTGCCGCGACAATGTAAGCAGGGAGGTCAGCCGCACTTTCGTACATCGGAAGACAATATTTATTATGATGGTTAAGATTTGATTCCTAAAAACCGTTAGACTAAGCTCGCGTTCGTGACGAGTCACGATTCTCAGTCGATTGGGCCACGCAATGTTGATCATGACCCGGCTGACATAAGTCGCCGTGCGATGCTTATACGAAGTGGAATGGCGGCTCTGGGGGTATGTTTAAACGGGTGTATCAGTGTACCGTCGCCCCGTCCATTCGTGGCAAAAGCCGGGGCACCATTGAGTTTGAAGGGATTAAAACTAAACCGGTACGATCTCTTAGCCTTGGCACAAGGATACCGAATGCGACAGAACCCCGGCAATGACCGTCCGCTTTATGCATTACCGGCAGTGTTTCAGCAATGCTCCGTTCAAACTGGTGCAGGCCAACCTTCTGATGCGGTAGTTAAGGCGGCGCTAACCAGCATCGACACAGGCGGGGACTTCTCATCTTCCACCTTGCAAAGTGCTCCTGACTTCTTTCATTTCGACAACCCAGAGCAGTACGCTCACGCATTTGGACTCGGTGTCCAGACCTTAGCTGTAGTCGGATCTGTACTTGATCCCCCTGCTGCATTGACACTCGGCGTTCTAAGTGTTTTTGCAGAAGACGCATGGCGAGCGGCAGCACAAGGCCGCGATTTATTGAATAATCCGTGGATTGAGCCAGCTCCTTCCCTAGACCGAACTTGTGACACCGAGGCATTACTTCGCGCCGCTGCGGAGGCGCACGATATCGATCCAACATTCGGTCAAGTTATTGATAGCCCGCTGTTGCGTGCTAAAGTGGGGGTCGATTTCTCGGCACCTGCGGAGTCATCATTTGCAGCGTTGCCCGCCTCAACTCAGAGCCTCGTTGAGGCTGCTCTTTCTAGTTCAGAGACGACTGACAACCCGACTTCTACGGGAAACGACCAAGTGGTGGGAAAAATATTAGATCGGCTTTCGACTCAATGCTCCCAGCTTGAACAACAGGCGAAATCCTATCAGGACTTATTGAGCAAAGAGGCGGCTGAACACACACGACAAGCACAGCGGGAACAGCTTGCGTCACTTCAGAGTGAAGTACAATCGAGCATTCGCATCGCAACATTCGTCTTAGGCCATATCCTTGGCGATTCGCAAGTTGCATCACAACTTGGAACAGCAATGTCACAAATTGCTTCAGTCGGATTCCAGTTTGCTTCCGGGAATTATTTAGGGGCAGTGGCGACCTCTCTCGATTTATTTAGCTCAGGTGGCCAAAGTCCGTCCGCCGCTATTTTACAAGCGATAAGCCAGCTTGGGACCCGCATTGAAAATTTACGGAAAGAAATGAATGCCCGCTTCGACCAACTCGAAGCCAATGACCAAGAAATTATTAATCAGCTTGCTGAATTATTGCGCGATGTCCAGCAGGGGACAGTTCTACTTGCGAGTCGAATCGAAGCCCTGCAAGAGGAGGTGGAATTCTTTAAAAAACAAGAAGATGAAGATAATCGGAGGAAAGCAAACACTGAGGTTAAAACAGCCTTTCAACAGTTTAGTGGTACATTAGCTGCTAAGGATTCGGGATGGGAGACTTTTTGCCGAAATCAACTGGCGCTTTTTTTCTCTTCCGCTGATTCAGACTCGAGGGATTCATACTTTTGTGGCTCAGTTGACGGTGCGACACCCGGACAAATCGCAATAGAAGTCCGAACCGTCGGCAGGGCCGAACTTCTTGTAGGGCTGCTACCAACTATCTGCCGTCAAATGGGTGTTCCTTGCACATCGAATGTCGTGAGTCCATTCGCTTGGGCATTCGGAGTTGAGGCCTATCTACAATCTGATTTGTTGCTCGGCACAGTGACCAATAGCGCACGCGAAGACAATCTCACTACTTTGTTTCAGGATGGTGCGGATATGCGAGCATGTTTTGAAAGTGCGACATCCGACACATTATTAAAGGCTTTAGCGACAGCTCATCGAAACAGTGTAGGTGCACCAGAAAATCCTTCGGACGGAACTGTTTTGGCCTTATTAAAGCCACTTATTAGCCAATGGGAAGCCCACAACCTGAATCCGCCCTACACCAAAGACGTGCTGGCTTCAGGGCATGATTATCCAGAAACGGTTTATGTTCCAACGTTCCTCGATAATAAAAACGAAATCTATCGCATTCATAATTCTCCGTTTGAAGCCGCCTTAAAACTAGGAATAATCGAACTTCAACCATTTAAAGACTTTACTTATGAGACTTATTTTGATGGGACGTTGCGCGAAATTGATTATGCAATTGTTCCAAAAATTGGCCCTGATTCAGGGAAGGTATTCGGCGGTGCAAATGGTGGTTCTCTGCAATGTACAATGCCTATAAATAATAATGAGGCAAAATCTTGGATATGGAACCCAATGCTCGAATCGCTCACGCCGGTGATCCCTACATATCCGCAGTTTGGTCTCGGTACGTTGTCGTTCCTAGACTACTGTGAAAAACTATTAGGATTTTACTATGCAACGAAGGTTGTTCCACAACTAGAAAGCTGGTTGCGATCGCAGATTGCAACACCTAATGTTTATGCATCTTGGGCGGATATTGCTTCGTCGGCCGCTCTTTGCATAACGCTCGCTCAATGGCGAAAAATTGATGGCCCAGAGGTTGACGGTCAAACGGATTTAAGGAATGTCGGCATTTTGAAAAACCTTGATGCATTGATTGATTGGATTGGTTACACCTTGCAAAACCGGGCGGACACCATAAATGCGTCCCCAAGTACGACTTTCGACTCTGCAGACCCGAGGCCATTGGATACGTTAGCACTCATTTCAAATCGTCTGAGTTCCGACGCAACGTTGATTGAGTCTAGTGGGAATGCGCTCAGAGAGGCAAAATCCGCGCCTATCATTGACACGACGATTCGTCGATTGGCTGGATATATGGTCGCCAAGGGAATCAAGGTTCCAGTTCCACCGCGTGAAGCAACTCTTTCCAAGTGAAGGCAACGCAATATTGTGCGACAAATTGGAACCGGGGGTTGAAATCAGCGACCTCCCGTGCGTCATTTGCATAGAAGCGGCCGCTTTTCCTAGTGTGTGCCAAACCCGCCTTGAGGCAGGCGAGCAGATGTTCGGCTTGCGTTTCAAGAATTATGCGATTGCGAATGGAGTCCAGTGCGGTTTCTTTTGCCGCCCGCCGCCAGCGATCCTGGGTTGATCCGCTCTTGGTCTCGACAATGGGGCATCCAGCGCGCAACAGCACGAAATACTTTGCCACGGAAAGCTGCGACGCCGCGAGGCAAACTTCGTCCTGTTCTTCCTTCGAAATTGGTTGTTCGACTGTCCTCGCCAAAAATCCTTTCAGCTTCCTGTATGCCGAATCATACTCCCAAATATATTCGAAAAGAGAATGAATGTTGCGGGATGCAGCTGCATGTTTTTGAACTCGCACAATATTCTCAGGTGCATGCTCTATCGGATAAACCTCCTTTTTGAATTCCTCAAAGGATTCCCAATTCCAGCTATTCATGTGAACGTATACTCTCTGTTTTTCAGTGAATGCCCTTCTCGTTCAACCGGATGTCTTCCATCAAAAGATTGACCTCTGCCTGAATCACTCGCCGGCACATCCATTGGAATGTTAAGAAAAGTTCCCGCTCATCTTCCGTCAATCGGCTTTTTCCGCGATGCACAATTTGGGACCGCACGTCATATATCTTCTTAAATTTCTCAAGAATTTCTTGTCGCTTGGTTTGAGTGTTCGCAATCAAGTAAGCACAACGATTCCTGAGCAATTCACCCAATCCCATGACATCCGATGTCGCCTTGTCACCAAGTAGAATTTCCAGCACGACTGTGGTTTGAACGAACGAAAGAAGCTCATTCTTTCCGCAGTAGCTATCGAAAAGCCATTGGCTCGCCAGAAGTATTCGTTCAGCTTTTGCCTTGTGCCGAAAAATTGTGCTGATGGTTTCGAGCCGTTCTTTGATCCACTCAACTTTCTTCGCTTCTGTTTTGAGCGTTCCGTCGACGTCGTGCAACACCAAATCTTCAATGACATTCGCGGTTTCAGCTTCAAGCTCGTGGGAACGCTCTTTCTGCCATTTTAATCCGACACGACGATGAATAAAGCATTGAGCGCCTGAGAGCATTCTTCTTTGGTGCGCCCAACGGTAATTGTAATTAACTTTGAATAATCTGAGCGCAATTCCAACACCACAAAATGCTTTGATTGTCGAAATTGCTTCATGGAGCGGAGTGGTGGTTCCGTAATGACCTATGAACCCATTGACCTTTACTTGCAAATAGATGGCCTTGGGATTCCATTCAGCATCGACCATTGCCAAAAATGCTGTGAGTGCGTTTGCAATTTGACCGGAATTTTCCTCCCGTTCTGCGCCTGATTTTGCCGGGAATTCTTCCGTGAACGGTTTGTCTGGCGCAACCAGCCTCAGTGAATCGGACAGAACGACATTTTTGACGTGAGCCGCAAATAATTCTCCAAAATCGTTTTTGAAGGGGACTGCAACGGAATATTCCCACGGAAGGGATTCGAATTCCTGAACCAGTCGCTCTGCTGACGCTTTTGCGTCTGTATAGTTTGGCAAACTCGTCAGCGGCAGAAGGCCCTCTGCTGGGTCATACTCCTGCTTTTCGCTCAGTTCTTTCGAAAGATATTCGTGAATAAAATCGAGCGCAGGAGATTCGCTGACGAATTGCTCCAGTTTTTTCTTCACCTCTCCCTTGGGAAGAATCGGGTCCAACATGCCGAAGTAAGCTGCTGACCACGATTCAATGAACATTCGATGCGTAACTTTGATCTTTGGCAATATTTCAGCGAGTTTTTCACTGAGTTGTTGCAGGCATTTTTGGTGCAATCCGACACTCATTTCTGTTTATGTTATCCACTGAATTCTGATTGTCAGCGGAAAATCGTCATTGGTTCACCGAAGCTTGGGATTCCGATTTTTGTCTTTTTTGGCATAGCTGCGATTTGCGACCGGAGCCTTGGAATGAGGCCGTGCACCTTTTTCAATTACGGGTAGATTTCCCGAGATTTTTACCTGAGGGTAAGTCAACGCTACGAAATCCATATCATCAACGCGACGGATTTCGGGCATCACACTTCGTTTGAACTGCGTCGAGTTATTCTCGCTTTATCAATTCGTATTCTATTTGGGCAAGGATGACATCAAGCTCTTTCCGGTCTTTGTTGCCTATGGAATGATCATTTTTCAACAGCGTTTTCAAATGGTCACGCTGCTTTTTCAGTCCATCTGTGCTTGTCTCTGCAATTTGTAATGTGGCGTCCTCTTCTATCTGCCCCCTCTTGATAATGACATATTGATCATCATTTAGTATGCCCGCGCAATACGGGCTAAGGACGATTTCAAGTGTGCTTTTCATCTTCAAAACGGCAGTTGTAATTTTGGTTAAATTGACGTTAAGCGAGATCTGATTTCAAATGTTGAGCATAATTTCCATGAAACCATGCCGCAACGGTCAACTGCTGATTTAGTTCTGTCAATCTTGTTCATTGGGGCAATTCCCCGAAATAAATGGCAGAACGTGATGAGTTAGGTTGCCTGTCTTCGCCTTTTTTACGCCCGCCCTCACCCCACCATTTGCTGCTCGCTGGTCCGACACCAAGCCGAGATCAGGGGCGAGAGCCTAAAACTGTGCCAGCGGCTCCCTCTTGCCCTTCCGCCACTGTCACGGTTTTAGCTTTCGCCCGATTTTCAAAATGCGCTGGCGCGCGCGGCTTGCTGTCTCCCCGTCAGTGAAGCGAGCAGCAAACGGCAGGGTGACGGACAGCGGTTTCAAAAAAAAGCTATGACAACAACAAATCTAAAAAATGAGGCGTCAGCACCGGCGAGTGTTCGGCCATCGTCGGTTTCAAAAACGCGGGCCTTTGCTGCCCACCGCGCCAACCGCGAGTTGCCCACGCGGACGGTCTTGGGCTTGCTCAAAGCCCAACTGCCTACGCAATACGAACTGGCTGAAATCGTTGGCCGTTGGATTGGCTGGATTTTCCCGTCCGCACCCATCGTGCCGCCGCCAACGTCCGTTGGCGTTTGGGTTTTCATTGGAATCAACGCCGTTGCCTGTGGCAGCACCCTTGCGGTGCTTGCGCCCCGTACAACAGTCATTCCGGCGACCCGCGCAGCAAATATGGTTCGCGTCCTGCCCAAATTTTCAACGCCTGAAATGTTTATGAATACAACGTCGTTTTTTCCCGGCATTAATACCCTGGTCAAACCGTTCCAGTTCCCGTCAATTCCTTACGAATACAAGGTGACGCCCCTGCGCGAGTGTCCCACGCCTGATGATTTGATGATTTGTGATACCCCGGCCAAAGCCGCTGAGTACTGGCGAATGCACATTGCCGACCACCCGTATTTCAACCCGGAATGTGAATGCTTTGTTGCCCTGATGCTTAACACGCGCCGCCGCGTCAAAGGGCATTATCTCGTTTCCATTGGGACGATGGACACCATTTTGGTACACCCACGCGAAGTTTTCCGATTGGCATTGATTGCCTCCGCCGCTTCCGTCGTCTTGATGCACAACCATCCGAGCGGCGACCCGACGCCCAGCGGAGCGGACATCAAAGTGACTCGTGATTTGATTCGCGCTGGCCAACTGCTGAAAATCGAAGTGGTTGACCACGTAGTTATCGGCAGTCCGAAATATGCCTCGCTCCGCGAGCTTGGGTATTTCGCCCTGTGAACCAATAGCAAACATCAGTCAAATGAACTCAAAACCTTCAGTGAAAGTTTCAGTAGAACCTTCAGTAAAGGGGTATGTACTGAGTACGTTACGAAAGGTTGCGAGTAACGACAAAACTATTGCAGTTATTGACGAAATTGTGTATTTTAGAAGCAGAAAATCGACGGTGAACCGCCCGATTCCGACCCTCGCCTCCAATTCCATCTGCGAGTGCAGCAACGGTTTAGGAGGTTCGGGAGTCCCAACGGACACTAAAACGGACACCAAATTGACTACTCCGAAAGCGCTTAACGTAACCTGCGTTTACTCGCCCAGTACTCGTTAACGCACCGGAAGGATCTGCAACTAGTCTCGCAGTCGCATGAACAACATGACGACTCGATACCCGTTTGACCACTCGCGGCTGCCGTGGTGGAACCTTCTACTGCGTGGACAAGACGACCGGCAAACGCACCAGCCTCAAAACGAGCGACGCGGACGAAGCGCAGCAAATCGTGGACGCGAAGAACCAAGCCGAACGCCAGCCCGTGCTCAACCTGCAAATCGCCAAGGCGTATCTGGCAGGCTCAGACAACGGAGTCGCCACCCGCACATGGCAGAACGCGATTGACGCGCTGATTGTCTCAAAGCTCGCTGCAAATCAGGATCGCTGGAAAACGGCAGCCAAAGACAAAGCGCTGGCTCCCTTGCTGCCGCTGGTCATCATCGAGACTAAAGCCGAAGCCCTCTTGAAAGCGATGGAGGCGGGAAAGGTTTCGACGAATGTTTACCTCCGACGCTTGCACAACTTCTGTGTGGACATGAACTGGCTGCCATGGCCGCTGGTCCCGAAGCGCCAATGGCCGGCAGTGCAATACAAAGAGAAACGCGCCATCACGCCGGAAGAACATCAAAAAATCATTGCCGCCGAAGTAAACCCAGAGCGCAAAGCGCTTTATCAGTTGTGCTGGCACCTGGGCGCAAGCCAAGGCGACATTGCGCTGCTCCAAGGTGAAGACGTGGACTGGAAAAACGGCACCGTGAGTTTCACGCGCAAGAAAACTGGCGTGCCGGTAATCGTGCACCTCGGATCCGACGCACTGAACATTCTGAAAGACCTCCCAAGCGAAGGCATGTTGTTTCCGTATCTCTCGCAGGTGCGGGCCGGAGACAGAGCCACAGAATTTGGCCAACGCTGCCGCCAGCTTGGAATTAAAGGCGTGACACTTCACAGCTACCGTTATGCATGGGCTGAACGTGCGAAGGTTGCCGGATATCCTGAACGGTTTGCGCAGGAGGCATTAGGACACAACAGCAAAGCGGTTCATCGAGCCTATGCGAAAAAAGCGCTGATGAAAATTCCATCGCTTCAAGAATACGAGGAAAGGGCCGCACCGCAGACAAAGTTAACAACCTGACGAGCCACAGGGGCACTAACCGTCGATCTTGAACCCAAGCGTCATCGCCGCGTCCGCTGCATCTGGTCTGTTCGACTTTATTGTATTGGCTTTAAAATGACTTGGCTGCCATCAGGCATGTCCTTGATCTGCTGAAAAACCTCGCCCCAACAGCCGAAGTGCTCTCGTATCGGAATGATCATGACGTTGTCAGCCGCCAATCGTCCCTGAAGGCCCAAGGGCGTGATGAACGAGAAACACTGATCTGAACCAAGAGTCCGGCCAGAAGACTCCAACTGGTCAACGAGTGGAGCCAAAAACCACTCTGACATTTTGTCTGGGTCAGCTAGCCACTCCTGAAAATCGGTCTTGTCCTTTAGGATATGATATTGAAACGCACTCACCTGTAGCATCCCAATCTTCCCGTCGGACTGAGAGAAAAAAAGTTCACCAAACTTTGTCAGCAACCAAGGCGAACTCTGTTGCGGAAGCAGCGGCTGCCATCCGCTAAGTAGAGCAGCCCAGTCGGTCCGGCCCGCCGGAAGAAGGTATCTCTCAGGGATTTCGGGAAGCGTCATAAAGCCGAACTTATGAAACCACCTCTTCAAAATCCTATCAAGGATTATTCTAAGAACAAACTTGCGCTTGCTCCTTTGCCGCATTTTTCCGTTTCCAATGCAGGTTCAGAGCGTTGGTCATTTTTGACAGCCACGTACGGTCTTGTGCCAACTCCAATACTTCCACCGACGCAAAATATTTAACGCTGTTCGGCTGGGGATTGCCCAACGGTTTGAGCAGACGCGCCGCCACCAGCACCGGAAGATCATACGGCTGGCAGTTCAATACCCACGCCGTTTGCTCCGCCGTGAGTCGCGCCGGTATCTGACCGAGCAGCCGCAGAAATTGATTCTGTTCCTCTTTCATGGCCGGTCCTCCTTTTGCCCCTGACGATGCCGCCGCCGTTCGCGTTCATCGCCGTGCTTTATGTTTTCACCACTGCCATGCACACCGGCGCACTGGGAGCGCTCATCACGTTCGCGGGAAACATTTTGTATCCCGATTACGCCAGCACCACACTCGCGTGGCATCTCACGCCACTGGAAGACCAGCAATTGGGCGGCCTGATTATGTGGATTCCGGCCGGACTCGTTTACGTGGTTGCCGGACTTGCGCTATTCGCCGCCTGGCTGCGCGAATCCGAAGCGCGCGTCAAACTTTACGAAGCCGAGTTGAGCCGCGATCGAACGTTCAAATTTCCCAATGCATGAAAACCTTTTTGTTGAAAGGAACTTCCTTGCTTGTGCACTCGTGATTTGCGGCTGCGACACAAAGCAAAAACAAGCCGCATCGGCGCTGACTCACGGCGGAAATCCCGACGCAGGCCGTCGCGAAATCGAATACTACGGCTGCACATCGTGCCGGGCGTTGCCGGTGCTCAAGGACTGATTGGTCCCTCGTTGAAGCAAGTGGAAAGTCGCAACTACATCGGCGGCGTCGTGAAAAATTCGCCGGACGAATTAATTCGCTGGATTCAAAATGCACCCTCATTGAGTCCTAAAACCGCCATGTCCGACCTTGAAATCCCCGGGCAGCAAGCCCGTGATATTGCCAGCTATCTTTACACGCTCAAATGATATGCATCCGTCAGCGCTAGCATCAAAAGCAGCCTGGGCGGCTCCAGCGGCCACGATCTCCTTCAATACGAAGCGGGGCACTTCACGTTCCCCGCTTCGACTATTCACAACCATCCAATTTTCCCAGGTCAAGGGTGCCGCAAGCGGAAGAACGTCGGCGGGTTCGTCGGATTCACGGCCGCCGAAAAGTTCGTGACGGTTGCCGTGTTGGCGACATCAAACCAATTCGTCGGCGCGATGCCGGCGTTGGTCTGGCTCTGGAGAATCCAGCCCAGGTGCGTGTTCGGCCACGCAATTGTCATCGTGTTGCCGCTGACATTGAAGGTGATATTCGTCGAGTAATCCGCCATCGCCGGCGACACCGCCACGACGCTGCCATCGGACGCAAGGCTGTTCGACCACGTCATGCCTCCGCCGGTCACGGTGAACGCGGTTCCGTTGCTGACGGCTCCGCTGAAGATTTGGAACCGGTCACCTATCGCAATCGCCGTCGTTCCGATATTCGTCATCGTGACGGTGCCCTCGAGCGCGTTCGTGATGTTGCCGGTGGCGGCAATCACGTCATTGGATTGCGCCTGTGATTTATCCACGCGGATGAGCGCATTGCCGCCATTGAAGGTAATCGTATTATTGACGGTGAACTTGCCGATGGCCGTCGGCGAACCGGCGCCGAGTGCTCCGCTCGTCACAATCACGGGGCCCATCACGCTCCCGGTGCCCGCAAGGAGTCCGCCCGTGATTGTGGTCGGACCGGTATAGGTATTGGCGCCGTTCAAGTAAGCCGCTCCGGCGCCCGCCATGGCGACTTCACCCGCTCCGGGCGAACTTTCCGAAATCGGCCCGTTATAGATTTGGCAGTTGCTGCTATTGTTGAAGACGAGCCGCTGCGCCGAAGGAGTGGCGAAGCTCGAAAGCACAAATGACAAACCATTCGTGGACGGCGCATTCAGATACATCCAATTCGTCCCCGCAGTGGCGCTGCTGTTGCTGATGGTCAACGTGGTTCCCGCGGAACCGCTCAGCACGCCCAGCAGCGATGCGGCCTGTTGCCCTGATTGATCGGTTTGCCACGTGCTGTTAGCGATCACCGAGACGTTGTTGGATAGGCCGGTGCCGCTGTTGCCCTTGAGGAACGTCTCCAGGGTGCCGCCTATCAGCGAGACCGGTCCCGTGCCCAAGGCATTCCAAGACTTTATGAACACATTGCCGCTGCGGATTCCGGTGCCTCCGGAATAGGGATTGGCCAGGAATACGCCACCGATGTTATTGCTGATCATCAGTGTGCCCGTGCCGGACTTCGCCAATGTAGCGTTCCCCGCGATTGTTCCGTCACCGCCAAATATATAATCCCGCGAGGCGCTCACCCCCAGGATCGTAGGTGTGAGGATGTTCGTCAGCGTCACCGGATTGGCATAGGGATAAATATCGTTAAACGTCACATTGTCGCCTCCGTTGAAGATCGCCGGCGACTGGCTGGCATCCTGCCATTCCGCATAATTCGGATTCGCCACATCCCAAATGTCCACGTTAAACGCATCGCCAATCCACGTCAGATTATTCGGAGCATCCAGTGTCAAGGCGTTCGTGGTTGTAATCGTCGGCGCGAGGCTGCACGGGTTGGTAATGATGCAATAATAATTGCCAAGATCAGCAACGGTGGCCGGCCAAATCACCAGCGAGTTGGTGGTCGAGCCGGTGAGATGCGAATCATCGGTCAACAGAGTGCCATCGCGATACCATTGGAAACTCAATTCGTCGCCGGTAACCGCCACACTGAATTGGGCGCGGTTATTCGTGGCCGTGACGACCGGATTCGGCTCGGCGACAATTGTGACGGGGGCCCTCACAAAAACGGAAACACTGTTCGACATCCACGCGAGGTTCCCATTCACGTTGTTGCTGGCCAGGACGGAATAGTTGCCGATAGTGGATTGAGGCCCGAAATCCAGCGCCGAGCCGGTGCCGGTGAGCGTCCCGGCATAAATGCTGTTCGTGAACAGCAAATAATCATTCGTTGTCACCGAACCGGTCAACCCAACCGGGAATGTATCCCCCGGACAACCGATGCCGCCGCCGGTCACCGTGAAGATTGGCCCCGGCGCGGGCGTGGCCAGCGGCGTGACGCCCGACCAGGTGCTATCGAACCGAATTTCGTCGATCTGGAAAACGTTGAGCGAGTAGGCGGCGAAAATTTTCCGATTGTTCAACACGACGCCATTGAAGCTCGCCACGTTCGGCGCGTTCGTCGTGCTGATTGTGGGCGGCGGAATTCGGTTGTCGTCACCGAATGGAGCCGGGTCCACCCAAAGATCCACTTCGTCCGGAGTGTCGGTATTCCGCTGATATCGCATGACAATCAAATGCGTCACGTTGGTGGACAGCACCGGGGTGGCCTCGGAGAAACTGGTGCGCGCGCTGTTGAAATTTTTGGTCACCTTGAGGCGATAATCCGGCGTGAGCCAGACTGCCATGTAGGCCTTGGAAAACGAACCCGCGTTGATGGTGCTGGAAGCGCCGCTGACCACGTTGTAGACCAAGCGATCAAACACCGCGCCGCCATTGTCCGTGTAGTTCAGGAGGAACGAGGTGTAAATCGTGCCCGTCTGGGTCGTGAAATACGCCCCGCGGTCGGCGCTCGTGCTGGAAGTCGGCACTTCCTGGACGCCATTCGGCCCGCTATTGGTGGGGTCGGGCAACAGCGCCGGGAACGACAACGGCGCGCTACTCGACACGATGTAGGTGGAAACACCACCGTTGCCATTGCCGAAATTCCAGAAGTTCGAGCTGATGTCGGCTCCGAGTCCTGTCCCATTGGTATATTCGCTGAACGGTTCGTACACCGGCCAGGTGAATGTTGCCTGCGCGGTCGAAGCCAGCAGCAGCAGTCCGCAGCTTGCCGCCAGGCCCTTTAGTAATCTCCGTCCAGGCATGATGCAACCGATCGTTCCGATGAGGACTTTTTTCATAGTTGGGTTGTCTTGGGGTTTGTGGAGTTTTGTCGTGATTTGGGTTCGTGTTGGATGGGTTTGGCCAGGCCGGTCAATGACCGGTGGGCGTGTCCGTGGCAATCCACAAATCGTTTTTATTCGGATCCCCCGCCATCCCGTAAAAGTCCGAGTACAGCATGAATCCCGCGTGCCCGTCTATTCCGCCCATGTTTCCGCCTTTGCCGCCGTGTTGCTCGCCCACACCCTCTTTGCCGCTGGCAGCGCCGTCCTTATATTGATTCACTGCGTTCGTGGTAGAGTTTGCTTCCCAGAGTAGTATGTTGCTGCCGCGAAAAGCGCTGATTTTTTGTTGCTTGCTGCGGCCGTAATTGATCACACCCCAATTCATGACATAACTTGAAAACTTCATTTGGCGCGAATTGAACAGCGCGGCTGTGTTCGGCGGCGGATCCATGGGACATTGATATATTTTCCAAGCCATGGGCACCTTGTGATCGGGCCCGATATTATTGACCGAATTTCCAGTGATTGACGCTCCATGCACGTATTGCCAATACACGCCGCCTTCCGGGCCAAGCAGCGTCCAGCTCACGTTGGCGGGAACTCCGCCGGGCAAACCCGCCGGTGTCAATCCCGTGCGATACAGCCATCCCGGCGGATCGCCTCCGGGCGTGGATGAGTTCCAGGAATAGCTTGAATCCGCATTCGGATGCGCCACGAAATCATTGTTGTCCGTGCCATACATGATGTGTGCCAGCAACAGTTGCTTCAGATTGTTGATGCACACCGTTCGATTGGCCTTTTCCTTCGCTTTGGCCAATGCAGGGATGAGCAAGGCGGCCAGGATGGCGATGATTGCGATGACAACCAGAAGTTCGATCAACGTGAAAGCCTCGCGCCGAGTCCTCTGACGTTGTGTAGGATTCATAGCGGGTGACGATATTCAGGAAAGCGGGATCAACTCAGCAAAGCGCGAAAAAAAAACGCGGCTTGGGCGAACATGAAATGGCGCGCTCGTAAACATTTCAATGTTAAGCGTTCTGCCTGATACTTAATCACCTTCAAAAAACCCGTCAATTGCCAAAAGAAATTCCATTGCGCGCCCGATTCATGAAAAAATGCCAAATTTCCGCGATTTTTGGGCCAAAACGTTCTGAAGCAATAGCGTTTATTGAATATCTTTCGTCATAAATCGCATGCCCCCTTCCGGTGTCACACCCACGAATGTCGCATGGCAGGACGAATGGACATCAATGATTCCTCTATTCGTGTCCATTCGTGGTTCTCTAAAATGTCACGATGATGCCGCCGCTGCCGCTTTGCGAGGTGTAGTCCTGCCGCAGGTAATCTCCGTGATAGGCAAGAAACGTGCTGATGGAACGCGTCCAGCGCACGGTCAAGCCCACGTCCACGGAAAGACTGTCGCGCCCAAAGGCCGGGCTGTGCACCGTGAATATACTTCCCGCGCCGCTGGCGAGGCGCGAATCAAGCGCGCGCGTGGCGTCCAGCGCTTCATGCTGCCACGCCATCGCCGCTTCCGGCCGCACTCGGATTTGATGCAATTGCCATTCATAAGCCGCGTGGATACCCGCTTGGGTCAGCAAAGAAGAGCTGTCATTGTTTTCCAGATGCAAGGGAGCCATCGAGCCTTTTTCGGTAAATTCGTTCACGCGGACGTAGGTGTAGTGCAGGTTGGCTTGCGGTCCAAAAGCGAAGTGGTTGCACCTGAAGTCATAACCGCCGCCCATCAGGGCATCCACATTGAACCCGTCGGGGCCGCCGGTGGCGAAGCCGCCGAGCGCGGCGCGTTTGGTTGAATAATGATTGTAGCCGCCGCCGATGGATGATTCCAGGTAGCTGTTCGTGTTGAACCACGTGGCATACACGCCGCCACGGCCGCCATCCACATTCACATTCCCGTTTTGCACCAGGCTGGCTTTGGTGCTCGCGTAATCGAGAGTGAAGCCCAACCCGAAATTGTCACTCAACATCTTGTCCAGTCCCAGCGTGACGCCCTCGCTATCGAAGTGATAGCCCGCGCCGTTGGTCGAGCCGTTCACCTCCACGTATTGGCCATTGCCCGCGGCAAAAACGCCCCAGCCTTTGTCATCCTGAGTCGCGTCGGAGATGTGAGGCAATTCGTGCCCAGCCGAAGCAATTTGAACATAGGGGCCGTGGGAATCAAAAGAGGAAAGACTTCCGCTGCCCCAGCGGTCGCCGGCCCGGATGTCCGACATGCGCTGATGCAGATTTTGCGATTGCTGATTGATGGCCGCGAAGGTCAGGTCGAACATCGAACCAAGTTCATCAGGAGAAATCAGATCGAGGTCCTGCGGCAACTGCGAAGCATCCTGCGTGTCGAGGAACGCAACCAAACTCGCGGCGCGCGGGTCTCCTCCCGTGGTGCCCGCTCCCGAAAGTGAGTTCAAATTTTTCGACACGGCCTTCTGGTTGCGGGTGTGCGTAAACTGCAAAAAACTGTCCTGCACCACCTGGAGCGAGACATTCGTGGGGGTGTACAGAGTTTCCAGACGCAGCGCATAATTGCCCGCATATGGATCGGACAATGACGCAAACTGCCCGGTGATATTCGTGGCGCTGAGAACGGTAAAGGTGTCGCCCTTGAGCGGCAGGTAATTGTTGAAGCGAAACACGGAAAGATTTCCGTCCAGCATGGCCGAGCCGCTGGAGTTCAACGCATCATAAACCGTGGCCGATGCCAGCTTCACCTGCAACGAACCATTGGCGTCCTGGAGCAAGTTTCCGTTCAGCGCCGCGACCTGCATATTGTTTGCGTCGCCCAGCGAAATCGTGCCGGAATTGGCCAGGGTGTTTCCCGCGCCCACATTCAGCGTGCTGCCCGCGAACATCGTTCCGCCAGCCCTATTGTTGAGAACATTGCCACCACTGCCGAGATCCACCGAGCCCACGATCTGGCCGTAATTGTCGACGCGGTCGTTGCCGCCGGTGCCAGACACGGCCATTCCCGTGAGATTGCCGACCGATGTCACGACGCCGTAATTAACCAGTGAATTATTGACGCCGTCCAGGAAACGAATGCCGACGCCATTTCCAGTGCCGCCTTGAACCACGCCGTTCGTCCCAATGGTGACAGTGACGTCACCATTGGCGAGTGTGTCCCGCGGCACGACGCTGGGAGCGACGGGAATTGGCGGAGTGACCACCGTGGCACCGCCGCCGCTCTGCGCAAGAATGCCGTCGGCATCCACTCCGTAGGCGCGCACGGAACCGTTGAGCGTGACGGTCACGTTTCCGCCCACACCATTCGTGCCGCCGGCGCTTTGGGCGAAAATGCCGGTCGAGTTGGTGCCGTAGGTCGCGATGTTGCCGTTTTCAGAAACAGTCACGTCGCCGCCCGACCCCGAATGCCCCACGCTGCCGGCGAAATCGGTTATTGAGGAGAGGACCGGAACATTATTTCCCAGATTCCCGACGAGGCCGCCGCCGCCCCCAACGCTTTGCGCGAAGATGCCATAAGCGCCGGTGCCGCCAGTGGTGATGTCGCCGACGTTGAGCACATTAACCGCGCTGCCATTGCCCGCCGAACCTCCATCGCGGCCAAAGGCAAAACCATCGCCGACGTTTATGCCGGCATCTTTCAATCCGCGATCGATATTGCCCGCCACGCCGCCGCCGCCGCCGACACTTTGCGCAAAAACGCCGGCCGATCCGGCGCCGGTGGTGAGAGTGCTTCCATTATGAATCACGTCCACCTGCCCACCGTCACCACTCGAACCGCCGCTGCCGCCGATGCCGATTTGCCCATCTTTGCCAATGGTGCCATTGCCGGCCACACCGCCGCCGCCACCCACGCTTTGCGCGAAGATGCCGTAGGAGCCGTCGCCGAAGGTGGAGATCGCGCCGGTGTCGTTGACGATGACATGACTGCCAAAACCATTGCTACCGCCGTTGCCGCCGACCACGATTTGCAGTGAGTCAGCATCCACCGAAAACGCCTTATTAATCACGTCGTCGAGGCCGGGGATGGGAACCGGGATCAAATCGTCCGTACTGGAATGGGCATTGCCGCCGGAACCGCCGCCGCCACCGACGCTTTCCGCAAAAATTCCGTAGGCATCCGCGCCGTGCGTGATGATGTCGCCGGAATTGGTGAGGGTGACTTCGCCGCCGTAACTGCCGTTGCCGCCGTTGCCGCCGACGCTGATGTTGAGTGATTCGCTCTTCGATTCCTGTTTATCCCCGCCATTGCCACTGCTACCGCCGCCTCGCGTGAAGAGTGACATCGATCTCGCCCCGCCTCCATCGCCGCCGCCGCCACCAATGCTTTGCGCGACAATCCCGTAGGAACCATCTCCGAGCGTTTCAATGTCTCCGCTGCGATTAACCAATACGGAGCCACCAATGTTGCCATCGCCGCCGCCACCGCCAACGGCGAGCGTCAGCGCGCGATTCGTGCCCTGGTTCGCGCCGAGCACGCCGGTTACGGCGAGGCTGAATCCGCCCGAACCGCCGCCGCCACCGAC
>Ga0134128_10000774_pt1 | contig 43349 bp, 62 predicted proteins | sample KB31754_FD_96462 | JGI IMG/M metagenome (GOLD analysis project Ga0134128, IMG submission 96462) | Terrestrial soil microbial communities with excess Nitrogen fertilizer from Kellogg Biological Station, Michigan, USA - KB3-175-4 | ecosystem: Environmental > Terrestrial > Soil > Unclassified ...
GCCGCGCTCGCCGCCGCGTTGGCGAGGGTCTGGTGCACGTCCGGCTTGTCGCCGTTGCTGTAGGACCACAAGGTCCGGGCATCGGTGGAATCCAGTGCCATGTCTTCTCCTGAGATTGAGGCCCCGCCGATGAGCGCGGCCAGCTGCGGCACGGTGCCGCGGAAGGCGTTGAAGTCGACGTGCTGCCCGCCGTAGGGCTGCGCGTTCGTGTACTGCCAGATGGCCGGACTGACGCCGCCGTAGGGCAGCCAGTTCGGGCCGGTGTCGGAGTAGTGGCCCGGGTAGCCGGAGGCGACGATCGCCACGCCCAGGGACGCCAGGTTCCCGCCGACCTGTTCCCAATACCAGCGCGGGAAGTAGGCGCCCCACACGCGGCCGCCGAGCGCGCGCATCCGCGTGATGAACGCCAGGCAGTCGGCCACGGTCGGCTTGGACGTGCCCTCGGTCTCGACGTCGAGCATGACCGGCGTGTCGCCGACGATGGCGTGGCAATAGTCGGCCTGCGCGGCACCGTTCCCGGCCTTCAGGAAGTGGTACGCCGAGAAGACCGCGCCGGCCTGCGCGGCCTGGGCCTTGAAGGTGGCGTACTGCGAGTCCCGGTAGTACGTGCCTTCCGTCGCCTTGGCCACCACGGCGACGGTCCCGGGCTGGATGGCCATCCCGGCCTCGTAGCTGGAGATGTCCGGGAAGAAGATCGTCATGTCAGGCTCCCATCACGCGTGCGCCCAGATCAGGGCGAGCGTCGAGTCGAGGTCGCTGGCCGCGAGCGTGTTCAAGTTGCCGCCGGAGTTCTGCACACCCTGCACCTCGACGTAGTCGCCGACGTTCAGGAACAGCGGCACCGACACCGCGGCGATTGCCAGCGACCCGGCCGCGGTCGGCGGCACGAACTGCGCGGTGCCCTGGATCGCGGTGCCGTTGACGGCCAGCCGGGCCCCGCGGGTGCCGGTAGCGCTGGCCGCGAACGCCACCGCACCGGACACCCAGTACCAGCCCGCCACGATCGCCGTCGCACGGCTGTTGTTCGTGACGTTCGAGTGCATCCCGTAGGAGTCGACGGTGGTGGCGTCCTGGTTGATCGACGTCCACACCGCGGTCGTCAGGGTCTGCACGGTGTTCTGGTTGACGCGCACCAGCGGCGGGTTCAGCAGGAACGTCAGGCCGTCGCGGACGGAGTTGAGGTTGCCGGCGGTCTCGATCTCGCTGACGCCGAACGTGCGCGGGCTGGGCACGGGAAGAGGCACGTCAGTACGCCAATCTCAGGGTCGGGGTCAGCGCGGTCGGGTTGGTGACGCCGCCGGGCAGCACGTCGGTGACGTAGTCGCCAACAGCGTGGGAGTGTGCCAGGTTCGCGGTGAACGTCAGGACGCAGCTGCTGTAGCCGGGCAGCGTCGCCGCCACGGACTTGATCGTCATCGTTTCGGCGTTGGCGGTGCCCGGCGACAGCGTCACCAGGTCGCCGCCGTTCCACACCGCCCCCAGCGGGTTGTACGCCGCGTCCGCCAGCGGCCCCACCGTGACCGTGGCCGTGCCGGAGGTCCCACCGGACAGCACCGTGGTGTACGACGCGCCGATCGTCGCCGAGGCGTCCCAGGTGGTCGGGTCGGTGTAGCCGGTCGGCAGCGGCTCACACACCGTGCTGCCGGCTGCGTGGGTGAAGGCGAAGTTGCCGGTGAACGTCAGCTGGGCGGTCGTCCAGCCCGGCGACGTGGCCGGGATCCCGCCCGCGGCCAGCGTCATTGTCTCGGCCCGTGCCGTGCCCGGCTCGAACGTCAGCTGATACCCGGACGGCAGCGACTGCACCAGCTGGTTCGTCGCCGCGTCCGGCAGCGCGTTGATCGTGGCCTTGTTCTGGCCGGACGCGGCCTGCACGTTCAGCGTCGTCCGCATCGCCGCCAGCACCCCGTACGCCTGCAAGTCCGCCGGCGACGCCTGGATCTCCACGACGGGGTCGTTGACGTCCGCGGGCCACGTCCAGTTGACCTGCTGCACGAACGCGTCGATCGTCGTGGCGGGCGCGCCGCCCGGCGGGCGCTTGATGTAGCGGATCCGCGTGCCCTTCTCCAGCTGCGCACACACCGCGAACAGCCCCAGCACCGCCGACGGGTGCAGCCGGATCACGTCCGCACGCTGGTGCGGGTCCTTCAGCTGGCCGGTCAGGTACGTCGCCGCCGACAGCGCCTCCGCAGCCGAGGACGTGTTCACGGTCCGCTGGTACGTCCGCGGGAAGTACCTCCGCCTCGAGGTGGCGTCCGCGTATTGGTACGTCGAGCCGCCGTACTGCTGCACCTGCGTCAGGTTCGAGATGTGCGACGGGTCGAAGTCGACGGTCCCGACCTCGCACGGCCACTCGCCCAGGTTCCCCACCGGCGCGTTCTCGCCGAAGATGAACGCCGGGGTGCGGCTGTTGTAGTAGGCGCTGCGGGCCTTGAACGTCATCGCGCCGTTCCCGGCCGCGTACTGGTCGCCGTTCTCCGTCAGCGCGATCAAGTTGAGCGCGTCCAGCCCGGACGTGCCAAACAGGTCGGTGGCCGGCCCCATCGACTGCGTCAGGCCGCTGTCGATCGCGGTCGGGCCGGTCCAGCCCGCCCACGTCAGGACCCGCTGATACCGGGCCCCGGTCGACTCCCCGGCCGACGCCGACCGGAACGAGTTGTACAGGTTCGTCATCTGCGCGTTGGTCAGCAGGAACGGGAACTCGCAGACGAACGCGACGTCGCCCTTCATGCCGTTGGAGTACGTGGAGGTGTCCAACGTGACGAACGCGCCGACGGTGTCCGACAGCATCTGCGCGAGGTTCGTCAGACCCGTGCCGGTGACCTGAAGCGTGCCGTCGTACCACATCGGGCTGTTGCCGCTGGCCGGGTCCAGGCCGACCGCGGCCAGGTGCCAGTTCCCGTCACACACCGAGGCGGCGCTCGACCAGCTGCCGCTGTGCGTGCCGGTGCTGTCGGTCACGCCCAGCAGCAGATGGCCGCCGTTGTCGATCTGGACGCCGAACTGCGAGGCGTTGATGACGCCGATCGGCAGGGAGATCGACTGCCAGATGAAGAACTGGTTGCTGCCGCCGGGGACGGCCGGCGCCCGGAACGCCACCAGCCGTGTCCACGGCCCCGACGTCGGCGGCCCGGGCGTCAGCGTCGTCTTGTGCAGCGAGATGAACGCCTCGGACAGCTGCCCGGGCCCGGAGGCGTTGTTGAACGTGGCCACCGGCCCGGACCCGCCGACCATCGTCAGGTTCGAGTTCGTCGCCGTGACCTGGTTGCCGAAGCTCAGCGACCCGGCCCCGTACGGCGAGGTCTCCACCGGGGCGCCAATGCGCTTCCCCGCGGCGTCGGCGACCGCGGTGGACCCGGCCGGGTCGTTCAGCGGATACACGAAGTTCGGGCCGGAGCCCAGCACCAGCAGCTCGTTCAAGAGCGGGTCCTGGATCGTGTACTGCGCCAGCGCCGCGAACGCATCGACGCACTCCAGCCGGGAGGTGCCGAACGTCGAGTCCTGCTCCTCGAACGCCCGCGGCCACCGCTCGACGAACCCGGTGAACGGGAACCGGGTCACGCCCGGGTCGGCCCACGCCGACACCGAACCCGCCTGCTCCACCTGCCAGCCGGTCGCGTAGATCGTGTTCGATACGGTCGTGGTCGGCGTCGTGACGGTCAGCAGCATCCGGCCCCACACCGCGCCAGCCGGCGCGGTGCCGGTCACGGTCGCCCGGGACCACGACCCGGACGACACCGCGCCGGCGGTCCCGGCCGTCGTCGACAGCGCCGCGCCGCCGCCGACGCCGTACCAGGCGATGGAGGCCGACACCTGGATGGCGTCCGCGGTGGAGGTGCGCAGCAGGTACGCCGAGGCGGTGTACTGCTGCCCGGCGGTCACCTGCACGCAGTCCGCGGCCGGCCCGGTCGGCGTCCCCGCCGGCGCCACCCCGGCATACAGCAGCGCCGTGCCCGCAGTCACGCCCGAGGGCACCGTCCATGCGACCGCCGTCGTCGTGCCGGTCGGGGCCGCGGTCAGGTTCGTCGCCCGGGCGACCGTGGCCGCGCCGGTTGGGTAGAACCAGGCCGTCGCCGAGTCGGAGACCGGGTTCATCGTTTCCAGCCCGGTGCCGACGTTCTGCGGCAGCAGGTTCACGCCGGTCTGCCAGGGCATCTGCCAGCGGCTGGCGTAGCCGCGGGCCTCGAGCTGCAACCCGTCCGCCCACACGGTGGTGTTCGCGCTCGGCGTGGTCGTGGTGACCAGCCGGACCGTGGCGGCGACCGCCCCGGCCGGGGCGGTGCCGGTGGCGGTCAGCTGTGTCCACGTCCCGGACGCGCCGGTGAGGACCGAGCCGGATCCGGACGTGGTGGACACGACGTTCCCGGCGGCGCCGAGCCAGTTGATCGCGGCGTTCAGGGTCGGGTTCTGGCCCGAGGTCGTCACCTGCGCCTGAACGCTGAACGTGTAGGTGGTGCCGGCGGTCACCTGCGGTACCGAAACGTCGAGGACGTCCTTGGGCTGCGCCGCCCCGGACGGGACGGTGACCGCGAACACCCTGCCGCCCTGGAACGCGCCGCCGGTGGCCACGACCGACACTGCGAACCCGGACGCCGAGGATACCCCGAAGTACCAAGGCACCGGGCCGGCCGCCAGCGGCGACCAGTCCCCGGCCGACGCCTGATCCGGCACCAGCAGGTTGTTCCCCAGGACGATGCGGATCCGGCCCTGCCGGTAGGGGATGACGTTCGGCGAGAACGGCGAGGCGGCGTTGCCGGGGTCCAGGGCGCCGTCGCGGTCGTCGAGCTCCACGGCCCAGGTGCCGGTCTCGTTGGTGTCGGACTCGTACTGCTTGCCGCGGCCGGTGGTCCAGCCGAACAGCACCCTGCCGGACAGGTCGGTCCAGTAGGCGGGCAGTGTCGACTGCTGCGGGTCGGCGTTGAACGCGAACTCGTACGTGACCTGGGGGATGGTGGCGACGGTCATGGGCGGCCGGCCAGCGCCAGGTTGTTGCCGGAATTGCGGTAGTCGTAACGCAGCGTCTGCGTGCGCACCGCCCCGTTGATGACCTTGCCGTCGAGGACGACCTGCACCATGACGTTCCCGCCGCCGCCGGAGGCGGAGACCGCCGAGGAACGGGGCGCGGGCGGCATGTGGCCGTTGTTGATCGCGTCCAGGAACGGCCGGCCGACGCTGGACACCGCGGCGGCCGAAACGACGTACTCGCCGTTCGACAGCCACGACAGGATGCTGTCCGAGGTGCCGGACCCCGGCCCGGAGATGTAGCCGCCGGCGGCGTTCGCCGCCACGCGCGACCCGCCCCGGCCGGTCGGGGCGCCAACAAGCTGCGCATACTGCTGCAACCCGGAAAGGGCCGCGGACAGGCCGGGCGTGGAGACCTGCGTGGACATGCTCTTGGGGATCAGGCCGATGCTGGTCGCGTAGGCGTCGACCGCTTTTTTGTTGCCGGTGAGCTGACCCCACACGTTCAACAGCTGCGTGGCCTGGTCGGCGGCCACCTTGTTCGCCGCCGCGATCGCGTCGGCGGAGGCGTGCTGGCCGCCGGCGGCCTGGATCGCCGCGTCGCGGGTCTTCAGGATCGCGTCCGCGTCGTGCTGGAACGCCTGCATGTTCGCGATGCCCTTGAGCGAGTTCTCGTCGAACGCCTTCCCGTTCTTCTTGATCTCGTCGGTGACGCTCAGCAGGTCCTTCTTGAAATCCAGCATCGCCTCGGACGTCGACAGGTTCGCGGTCAGGGCGCTGTAGGAGTCGGACACGGCCTTGATGGCGTCGTTCAGGGAGTCGCCGGCGTCGATCGCCTGCCCGATGGCCTTCGCGTTCTGGTCCATGGCCACGGAGTTCGCATCCGCCGCCGCGGTCGCGTCGTCCGTCGACGTGGTGGTCTCGGCGTTCGTGGCGTTCAGGTGCGCCAGCGCCGCGAAGTACTGCGGGAACGCCTTCGCCGTGTTGACGATCTTCTTGCCCTGGGCGTCGGCAGCCGCCGAGATGTCGTCCATGATGGACTTGGCCTGGGCCGCGTTGCCCGACTGCACGAGCTGCGCCAGCCCCGCGTCGTACTGGCCGGAGATTTTCGAGGCGTCGCCCATCAGCTGGGCGGTTTTGCCCGTGACGATCCCCAGCTGGGCAATCGTGCTGATCGGGGCGTTCCACTTGCCGCCCAGGGTGTCGGCCGTCATCCCCGAGGCCTGCATCATGTTGTTCAGCTGGCCGCCCGCCCCGGACGTGTCCAGCATGGCCGCGGACAGCTGGTCGGCGGACATCCCCGCCTTGTCGCCCTGGCCCGCCAAGTCGTTCAGCTTCTGCGCGAGCATCACCGCGCCGGTCATGACCGCACCCACGACCGGGAGGGCGGCGCCGAGCTTCCCGCCCCACTTCTCGGCCGACGCCGCCGCAGCCTCCTGCTTGACGGCGGCCTCCTCGCTGGAGTCACCCATGGCCTTGATGCTGACCGCAGCCTTGGCCAGGGCCGTGATCAGGCTGCTGGTCAGAGTCTGCGCGTACCGGACCACGGAGACGAGCAGTGCACCGCCGATGACCCCCGCCAGGGCCATGACGGCCCACTGGTTCTTGTCGAACCAGCTGACGACGGCCTCGACCGCCGGGATCAGCTTCATCCCGAAGGCGATACCGAGGTTCTCGGCGTCCGCGCCGAGCTGCTTCATCTTGAAGGAGAACGTCTGCTGCGTCGCGGCCCACGCGGCATCGAACTTCCCGGCGCCGGCCCCGATGTCGTCGAACTTCGTCTTCAGGCCGTCCAAGTTCTGGAGCAGCGACATGATCGCCTTGTCGCTGCGGCCACCGCCGAAAACCTTCGCCAGGACGCTGTCGGCCTCGGTGCCGTGGATGCCCGCGTCGTCCAGTGCCGTCTTCAGGTGCGTCAGGGCAACGTAGATGCCGTCCGGGCTCTTCAGGTCCTGGGCCAGCTGGTTCTGCGTGATCCCGGTCTTCTTCAGGACCTCGGTCATCGCTTCCGACGACGCCGACACGTCCGAGCTGGCCACACCCATGCCCTCGAGCAGGCTCGCGGCCTGCTTGCTGGGCGTGGTCATCATCGACAGGCCCATCGTGACCCGGGTCGCGGCCTCCTCGGCGCTGTTGCCGCGGTCGGTCAGGTAGGCCAGGGCCGCGCCCATCGACTGGATCGAGATGCCCATTTGCGAGGCTGTCGGCGCCCAGTTCTTCACCGAGGTGTTGAAGTCCTGGAAACGCATGTCGCCCTGGCCGACAATGCTGTTGAGCAGCGCCATCGTGCTGTGGGCCTCGGATGCGTCCTGGTTGAACGCCTTCATGACCGAGCTCAGGGCGTAGGTGGTGTCGTCCAGGGACGCGCCCGAGATCTGGGCCTCCTGCGCGGAGTACTTCACCGCCTCCAGCGATGTCGCCAGGCTCAGGCCCGCCGACACCGGGTGGTACAGCGCCTCGGCCATCTGCGTGCCGGAGAACCCGACCGCGTCGCCCAGCTTCAGCACCTGACCGGTGGCGTTCTTCACCGCCTGCTCCGGGGCGCCCGCGGCGGTGTACAGCCGCGTCATCTGCGTTTCGAAGTCCGCGGCCATCTTCACGCTCGCCGCCGCGATCCCGACCGTGGCCAGCGTCGCGTACTTCCCGACCTTGTTGAACGCCGCCGACGTGGAGGTGGTCAGCCCCTCCATCTTGGTTTTGGCCTCACCGACCTTGGCCTCGAAGTCCTTGATGTCCATCAAGAGCTCGGCCACGACCGGCGGCAGCAGTCCCAGCGCCATCAGAACCGGTCCCATCCGCTGGCGAACGCGGCCCACAGCGCCCCGGAATCGATCAACTCCTGCACGGACGGGGCGAGGTAGGGCCGGGCCGGCAGGGATCCCTGCATGCCCTTGCGCCACATGCCGTGCCACGGGTTGTGGCTGAGCTGCCCGCCGAGCTCCTGGATCCGGCCGTACGCTGCGGTCGGGCCGACCTTCGACACCCAGCCGGTCTTTCCGCGCGGCTCGGCCGGCACGACCTTGACGGAGCGGCGCAAGGTGCCGGTCACCAGCGACGGCGGCTCGCCCGGACGCGACGGCGTCGGCTCGCCGCGGCGGTGCGTGGTCGTGGTGAGCTTCTCCTTCGTGCGCGTGGCCACCGTCAGCGCGGCCGCGTCCGCGCCGCGCCGCGCGGCCTGGGAGGCGTTGGCGACGAGTCGTTGCAGCGCACGGTCGAACTCGGCCGGGCCCCGCCACATCAGTGTCGGCATCAGCTCCTCCTCTCGCTCATCACTTCGTCCCAGACCTGCGCGAACTGCGGGTACCGTGCGTCGAACCATGCGGGCAGCGCGTCGACCTGGTCGGGCGTCCAGTCGTGTCGGTTCGCGTACCAGCCGTAGGGGTACAGCTCGGCGTACGGGTCGCCGTCGGGCCACTTGATGTGCTTGGCGCCCTCTCCCCCCTCCAGCGCCGCTCTTACGCGCCGGAGGGCGCGGTAGGGGACGTCGGGTCGGCGTGGTCGTCGGGGGTGACAGGCCGTGGGAACATCAGCCGGTTCGCCTCGGCGATCAGGCCGTCCAGGGCGTCGTCGTCCTCCATGGGCAGCAGGTCCAGCACGCCGAGGTCCTGCGACGGCAGCGGGTGCGGGTAGGACCAGGCGGTGATGAGCCTGCGGTGCAGCTGGTCGCTGATGGCCAGGCCCTGGTCGACGGCGGTTGTGTGGCCGGCGTTGGCGACCTCGCGCATCAGGTTGCGCTTGTCCCCGCGGGTCAGGGTGTGGGCGTCGATGATCTGCACCCAGTTCCCGGACGGCATGACGTGCGCCCCGGCCGGGACCGCCGGGGCGTCCTCGGCCGGCGCGGACGGCGGCGCGTCGGCGGGGGCGGCGTACTGCTCCCACGCCGGGTTCGGGTCCGGCAGCACCCCGTCGGTCTGCTCTGCGATGTTGTGGCTCATCAGGGTCCTTACAGGTAGGTGCCGGGCGTGACGGCGTTGGTGATCGTGACCTTCGCCGGGGAGTAGCCGCCGGTGAACCCGGCGTTCGTGGTGTTCAGCACGCCCTTGCCGGTCACGGCCAGCCGGATCGCCTCCTCGCCGAAGTCCGGCTTCGCCTCGGTGAACGCCGCGGCCTGCATGTCGAACTGGAACCCCAGCGCGGACGCCCCGGTCAGGCCGTTGGACAGCACGAACTGGTACTGCGGCTGGGTGTTGTTCCGCATGTTCAGGTACTGCGACTCGTCCGCCATCACGAAGACGTTCTTGAAGTCGGCGGTGACGCCGCCGCGCTGGAAGAAGTACGGGTTCTGGCTGTTCTGCGCGGTGAACTTCGGCTTCACGTCGCGCTTGAGGTTGAACTCTCCGGACTCCGCGGAGGCCACCAGCGTCCCGCCCGAGGCCGGGCCGCCGATGCCGAGCTGGCCGCGCCATGAAGCCAGCGGCAGCGCGCCGGTGTACACCGCGGTCGGGCCCGAGCCCGGGATGTTCGAGATGTAGGCGACGATCTTCGCGGTGACGGTCAGGAACTCGCTCTCCGCGTTCCACTTGAACCCGACCTCAGTGACGCAGCCGAACGTGAACTGCCGCGTCCCCGACGTGGCGGCCGGCCCGTAAAACTGGGTGAAGGTGTGCGCGGTCGGCTGCGCGGTCCCGGCGACCTGGCCCGTGCCGGCGCCGGAGTTCATCAGCGAGAACGCGTGCGCGAACGACCCGGTCGACTGCACGGCGGTGATCGCAACCCCGTTGGCGTGGGCCTTGGTCAGCGCCGGGACCGGGATCGTGAACGGGCCGGCGCCGGTCGGCGCACCGGTGGTGGTGACGATCTCGGCGTTGATGCCGGTGTCGATCTGGATCAGGGTGCTGGCCGGGATCGACACCGACGACGACACCGACGTGGCGCCGACGTTCGACAGCGCGGACAGGGTCCCGGTCGGGGCCGTCGCGGTGCCGGTGGCGGTGACGTCGCCGAGCAGGTTCCCCAGCAGGAACCCGACGGTGTCGGCGTACGCCGGGCCCTCGAAATCGATCTCGCCGACCTCGACGCCCTGGATGACCGCGAACGAGTCGTTGGCCATGACGCCCCGCACACCCTGGTCCATCAGCCACGTCGGCTTGTCGTTCCAGTCGAACTTCGTGAACGGGATGAACATGGTCGGGTTGACGGGGGTGCCGGGCGTGGCCTCCTTGGCGACGCCCAGGACGCGCTTGAGACTGGCGTACGTGGCGGGCGGGGCGGTCATGGCTCAGACCTCCGTTGCGGTGTCGGGGCCGGCCGGGTCGGAGCCGGCGAAGGCCAGGTGCGGGTGGTGCAGGTCGTCGAGCAGCCACACCGCCCCGGCCGGGACGGCCTCGGCGAGCAGCTGCCCGTCCTGGTCGTACTCGGCCTCGTGCGCCGGGCGGACCTCGAGCGTCGGCCCGACCGGCGGCTGGATCACCAGCGGCGTCGGGCCCGTGTTGCGGTACCAGCCCGGCCGCGGCTCAGCCTCAACGGCGTCGGCCGCGGGCCCGTCGCCCTCCGGAGCCCCAGGCGCGGACGTGACGGCGTCCGGCAGCGAAGGGGCTGCGGACCCCGCGGGGCCGCCGGCCCTTCTTGAACCGCGCGGGGAGCCGGTTCCGGCCGTGCTTGAAGTGGCTGGGGTAGATCCGGCCTCGGTCGCGGTGGTGTCGTCGTCCATGGGTCCTGCCTGTGGTGTGTCGGCTGGTGGTGCGGTGCGGGTGGCCCTTGTGCGGGTGGTGCTTGCCTTTCATCCGGGCCGACAACGCCTTGCGCTGCTTGGCGTTGAGCTTGTGGCCCTTGTGGTGCTTGCCGCGCTGCCGCTTGGACTGCGCGGCCCGCTGCGCGGCGGTGCGCTTCTTGCCCTTGTGGTGGCGGCCGCGCTGGGCCTTGGACTCCTTGGCGCGGGTCGCCGCCGAGACGTGGCGCCGCGACCGCTTCCTCCGGGGCCTCATATGAACTGGGTCACCTGAAACCCGATGACGCCCGTGCGCTGCGCGGTGCCGCCGTCCAGCAGCACCGGCGGGTCGTGGCGGCTGACGATGCCCTCCTGGAACTCCCCGACGGAGAACACCGCGTCGGGCCGGCCGAGCTGCCGGCCGGACGCCCGCAGACAGTCCTTGACCGCGTCCACGATCCGGTCGTAGTCGTCCTCGGCGTCGGCCCAGTCGAGTTCGGACAGCTCGTACACGCGGTGCCACAGCTCCAGCTCGGCCGCATAGTGGATCTGCTTGCCGGTCGGCAGCACCGGGCCGGTCATGACCAGCCGCGTCTCCTTGTCGGCCGGCAGCGACACGAACGCCTGGCAGCGGAACTGGGAGGTGCCGGTCTCGTACTCGGCGAAGGTGACCTCCGGCGGCCGCGACCGGTACACGTGGTCCAGGCCCTGGATGTGCTGGGCGGTGAACCAGGTCGCGATGGCGGTGCGCATCAGGCGCCGGCTCTGGCCTCCGGGGTTCGGGGGTGCGGTCATGGCCCGGTCACTCCCACGGCACCATGTAGGGGCGTAGGAACGCCTCGGCCTCGACGTAGTCGTCTCCGGCGCCGAACGGGTCCTTGTCGCCGGCGGTGATGCCGCGGCTCCCGGAGGCCACGACCGACCCGCCGCCGGTCTCCTTGATGATCGCCCGGCAGACGAGGACGCAGGCTTCGATGATGTCCGGCGGCAGCGCAGACACCATCGTCGGGTAGGACGGGTTGTTCGGGACCGCGGCGAGCAGCGCCGGGCAGCCGACTGTGCCCGGGCCGGTACCGACGCCGCCGGACGGCGCGGTGGACACGGCACCGGCCTGGAACCGGATGCGGTTCTGCAACGCGTAGATCGTCAGCCAGGTCTGTCCGGGCACGATGCCGGTCGTGTCGGCCACCGCGATGCTGGTCGCCCCGGCCGTGGCCGGGGCGGTGAGCGTGGTGACCGGGTAGCCGTTCTGGTAGGTGTACTGGACCCACTGCCGGTCGGCCGGGGCGGTCGTGTTCCCGAACTGCAACGGCCCAGCCGAGCTGGTCAGGTTCAGCGGCGACGTCGGCACCGCGAACCGGTTCAGCTCCACGCCGGTGCCGGTCAGGTCCGTGAGGGCCTGCATCAGGGCCGGGGTCGGACCGATCTGGAACGCCGTCAGGGCGATGACGGGCCGGAACCGGGGGTGGATGGCGGCGTAGCCGTTGCGGTCGACGTTGACCTGCCGCAGTTCGGTGTCAGAGGTCGCGGCCAGGATCCCCAGGACGGTGTTGTCGATCCACGCCGACGCGGACTCGATCACCTCGGCCAGGGCGGCGTCCTGCTCGGCGGGGGTGCCGCGGGGAACGAGGTTGTCGACCTGGACGCCGCGGCGCCGGTGGTTTTTGAACATGTCGATGCTCAGGTACGGGGTGAGCCGCGGCTGCGGCGTGACCCCGACGACCTGAGACAAAGGCATGATCGTGTCCTGTTCAGTCGATGATGAGCTGGCCGACCTGCCGCACGACGGTCTCGCCGGCGACGGTGATCTGGATCCAGCAGTAGTAGGTGCCGGAGCCCGGGTTGGTGACGCCGTTCGGGCCGACGAGGAGCTGGGCGACGTAGCCGCCGATGGCGTTGACGTCCCAGGTGCCGGCCTTCCAGTCCGAGACGCCGGGGACGGCGGTGGCCGAGGTCAGCAGCGCGAACGCCACGGTGTAGCTGGTGGGGTTGACCAGGGCTCCGGCCGAGTCGGCGAACACGGGGAAGCGGACGACCTCGGTGGACGCGCTGGAGATGCGCTCGGACTCCATGGAGATCACCCACTTCACTCGTGGCGGCTCGACAACGAACCCGGACAGGGGCATCAGGACTCGTCGGTGGCTTCGGTCTCGCCGCCGGGCCGGGTCCACGAGCCGTGCTCGCACCCGACGCCCTTGTGTTCGGCCGGGATGGTCTCCCAGCCAAGCGGCCAGTGCTCCGGGCACGGCTGCTCGGCGTCCGGCTCGACAGCCGGGGCCTCAGCTCTCTTGCGCGGGGGCATCGGCGCCCTCCCTCTGGCAGGTCCCGCCGCAGCGGGAACACGTGGTGAAGTACGAACCGAAGCCGCACGAACCACAGCGGCGGCCCAGCGCCCGGCGCCCCGTGGCGCCGCGCACCGGCGACCACGACCCGCCGAACCCGGCCGAAGCCAGATGCGCCTTCGCGTCGCGGTCGGGCATGTCGAAGAAGCCGCCGGACGCCCGGTACTCGCGGCCGTCGATGACGGTGGCAACCTGGCGGATGTCCTCTGCGGGCACGCGCACAACGGCTCCTTCGACTCGTAAGGGGTGGGGGATCAGCTGACGCCGACGAGCAGCCCGTGCCAGGCCGGGGCGATGTGCTCGAGCGTCCCGATCTGGTAGGTCGAGCAGTCGTAGGTCATCTGGATCGTGGGCCAGTCCACGGCCATGTAGTCCTGCACGTTGACCGCCTGGGTCGGCGCGCCGACGCGGGAGTCGTCGATCGGGACCGACAGCGACCGGATCAGGGCCGCGCCGTTCGGCATGAACCGGTGCGTGCCGATGTCCAGCACCTTCGACGTGTTCTGGTTCACGAAGCCGGTGACCGAGGTGCCCATGGTCACCGAGCCGTCGCCGGTGACGACGTTCGTGCGGTAGCCGGACGCGGCGCCGTTCGTGCCGCCGACCCGCATCAGCTGCCCGAACTCGGCCCGCATCGCGCCGGTCATCCAGATCTCGTCCGGGTCGGCGCCGTTGTTGACGAACATCGTCGCCAGCGCGGTGTCGAACTCCACACCCGGGTTCGAGGTGGAGAACTTGCCGTTGACGCGGCCCAGGTAGCCGGTCTTGGCCGGGTCGGACTGGACCGACAGGAACCCGTCGTAGTCGGTCGCGACCGCCGAGGTGTCGACGTTCGCCGGGGTCGCGCCGGAGGAGTTGTAGGCGGTCAGCACGATCTGCGGGGTGACGCCGGAGTTCGTCGGGGTGAAGTTCCCCTGGAACTTGGCGTTCGCAATGCCGGCGGTGGTGCCGATGTACACGTTGTAGTTGATCGCGCCGGTCGGCTCGGTCCCGATCGAGATCGTGATCGTCGAGGTGGAGCCGGTCGTCACCTGGGTGGCGACCGTCGACGGCAGCGACTCCCCGAAGCCGGTGTTCGCGGTCAGGTAGATGCTGTAGGTCGCCGCGGGAATGTTGCCGCCAGTGGTAGCGGTCGCGGAGGTGACCGATCCGGGCGGGGACACGATGCCCTCGTAGCCGGTGCCGGTGCCCCGGCCGTACAGCATGGTCCGCTCCTCGCCCATCATGTGGGACCACAGCAGGGCCATGTGCGACAGGGCGCGCAAGTCGTCGAAGCCCAGGCCCTGGAACTGGGCGACCCAGTCCACGGAGTCGGACACGCCGAGCTCGACGTACGGCACGGACCAGTCCGAGCCGGTGTAGGAGATCTTCGGCGGGCGGGCCAGCGTCAGGTTCCCGGTCGGGCCCCACGTCGAGGTGGTGGTCAGCGACGAGAAGCCGATGCGCTGCGACGCGGCGCCGCCGGGGATGCCGGCGTTGCTGAAGGAGTCGATGCGCTTGAACTTGCGGGCGTTGCCCTGGCCCTTCACGCGCGGTACCGAGTTGCGGATCGGGGTGTGCTTGGGGACCAGGACCTTCGCCTGCGGCTCGAGGTCGTACGGCGTGAGGCCGGTGCCGCCGACGGGGCTGGACGGGGTCCAGTCCTTGGCGACCTGGCCGGTCAGGTAGGCGCGCTGGTTGGCCAGGTCGGCGCCGAACGCGGACAGCTGGTCGGCGGTCAGGGACTTCGCGAGCTCGTCGAGCCGCGAGATCGCGTTGCGGCTGCCGGCCACGGAGCCGATGCCCTTGGCCAGCGGGTGGCCCTTGCCGGCCCAGGACACCTGGCCGGCGTCGGTCTCGGCGTAGGTGGCGACGAACGCCGCCTTGAGCATCTCCAGGCGGGCCGCCCGGTCGGCGCGGCTGTCGCAGTCGGAGAACATCTCCTTCAGGGAGATGGCCATGGGGTCATTCCTTACGTGATCGGGGCCCCTTCCTCGCGCGCGGCCAGTTCCAGGTACGACGCCCGGGTTTCCGGGTCGATCGTCTGCTTGGCGATGGCGCGCAGCCGGGCGGCCTCGTTGAGGGCGGCGTTCGGCTGCTGCGGGTTGGTCGGGGGCGTGACGAGTTGGGGTCCACCGGGGATCGGGGTCGCCAGGACCTTCGCCATCTGCTCCTGCGCGATGTCGGCCCGCGTCTCCGCGGCCTTGACTCGCGCCTCGAGTGGAGCGACGGCCTCTGCCACTGCCTTCGCGATCACGTCGGGCGTGATTGCGGTGTTCGAACTGGCGTTCGACTCACCTTCGGGCATGGTAGCGCTCTTGGTCGCCTTCTTGCCACCGTCCTTCGACTTCTTAGCCTTGGCGGCGCCGTGGTCGCAGGTGCAGTTCGCGCAGCAGCCGCACCCGTCGGCCTGGTCGGCCTTCGCCGCGGTGCCGGTCTCGGCGGCCGGGGCGATGGACTTCATCATCAGGATCGGGAAGCCGTTCGCAGGCGTCCCGACGCCGTCCACACGCGTCGGCTCGATCTTCGTCAGCTCGGTGATCTCGACGTCGGACTTCGCCGCCGCCTCGACCTTGGTCCCGGCCGACTTGGCCAGGGTGGTGCTCATCCGCTCGGGCACTTCAGCTCCTCAGGTTCGCCACTGCCTCGGCCGACGGCGTCCGCCGCTCGGCCCTTCCCTGCATCGACACCCCACCGATCCGGCCGGCCTTGATGTCTTCCCACGCCTGGTCGCCCCACTGGATCCCCAGCAGCCAGTCCCCGGCCTTGATGGTGTGCTCGGTGTCGTCGGCGGCCTTCACGGTCCAGTCCGGGCCCCTGTACACATAGCTCTCCACCACACGGCCGGCGCCGTCGGTGCCGTTGGCGTGCCACAGGCCGACCTCGGGCGACTTGGTGAGGTAGGTCCACGCCGCGTCCTCGACGGCCGCCTTCGACGCGAAGTCGCGGAACCCGTCGGCGGCCACCGCCGCGTCGGGCTTGTCGGCGGGGTAGGCGACGTGCAGCGTGAACTTCTTCTCGGCTTCGGTCTTGACCAGGACGCCGGCGATGCCGCCGTCGGCCTTCTTCTTCTTGGCCATCAGGCTCCTTCGGCTTCAGCGGGGGTGAGCGTGGCTGCGTCGAGTGCGCAGCGGCATCGGGGGTGTCCGGGCGGCGCGGCGATCCCGGAGGTGAACAGGGCGCCGAGCGGGATCGGCCCGTCGATCGAGTTCGCCTCGCAGACCAGGGGGCAGACGCGGTCGTCGGCGGCGGTCATCCACGTCTTGGCCTCGACGCCCATCTGGCCGTAGGTTGCCAGGGTGGCCGCGGACACTGCCCGGTTGATCTCGGTGACGGCAACGAGCTCGGCCCACTGAGGGTCGTCGAGGATGCCGCGCAGGACCCGCGCGAGGTCGTCCACCGACTGGCCGGTGCCGACGGCGTCGGCGAGGGCGCGGGCGAGCTCGTCGAGGCGGTTGGAGGTGATCGAGCCGATGGTGACGCCGGAGGCGTCGAGCAGCTGCGCGAGGCCGGATCCGGTGCCGGTGTCGCCAAGGAGCAGCCGTGCGGCGTCGGCGTCGCCGGGTTCCCAGCCGGACCAGTCGACGCGGACGCTGTTGACGACGGCGACGGCCGACAGTTCGCCGAGGAGCCAGCCTTCGGCGTAGGCGTCGGACAGGACGGCGCCGAGGGCGGCGCGGATGGCTTCGGCGGTGAGGTTGTCGTGCAGCCACGCACGGGCGTCGTCTTCGGCGCCGCTGCGTCCGGCTTTGGTGAGGCCGCGCGCGGCACCCCAGCGGTCTGCGAGGACGGGAGTGTCGACGCGGGCGGTCACGGCCGTGCGCAGGCGTTGGGCGTAGTGGCCGGCGAGGGCCTGGTCACGTTCCCAGCCCGGCCACGTGCGGGCCGACGGTGCTTTTGGGTCGGCATCACCGGCCTTGGCGATGGCTTCGGCCTGGGAGTGGGTGAACACGAACTCGACGGCGCGGCCACCGCGCTTGCGGGCGTGGCGCTGCCAGTTGCGGTAGGCGGCGACCTCGGCGCGGACGGCCTTGTCGAGCGGTTCGGCCAGCGGGATGGCGGGGACGAGCCACGTCTGCACGGCCGTGCGGAGCGCTTGCTCGTAGCCATCCTTCGCGCCCTTCGCGCTGGCCCCGGACCGCTGCGAGGAGTGCATCGTGTCCCAGGGCCCGGTCTTGGTGGCGACGCGGCCGATGTAGGCCACGGCGGGCACGCCGAGCTGGCGGTAGGCCAGGGCCCGGTGGTGGCCGTCGATGACGATGTACTTGCGGGCGTCGGGCGTGTTCACCAGGATGATCGGCTTCAGCTTGCCCTGCCGGATCTTGCCGGTGAAGCGCTCGACCTTGTCCGGCTCGTCGGTGGCCCGCCAGTCCTCTTCGTTGCTGAAGTCGATGTCCGCGGTCGGGACCGTCTCGGGCCCGGACCAGACGGCGGTCTTCAGCCAGTCCATGGAGTCTTCGGGGTAGTCGCGGGCGAGCTGGTCGTGGACGCGCTGCCGGGTGGAGTCGGAGTCGGTGACGGCCGCGGTGGGGTCGGCGGCCTTCGCCGTCGGGGCCGCCGGCTTCCCGCCGCGCTGCTGCGCGCCGGCATCCCGTGGCGCCCTGTTGGCGCCCTGCGCCGCCTCGCCGGTGGCAGCCGACCCGGCAGCACCCGGCTGGCCGTCCTGCGTGCCCTCGGCACCCGGGGGCGTGTCGGTGGGGGCGGCCTGGGCCGGGGACAGCATCACGCCCGGCTGTGCGACCTGGGCGGCGCCCTCGAGGAACGTGACGCCGCCGCGCTGCGACACGACGATCGGCATGTCGGCTTCGGGGAAGTCGTACAGCGGCAGCCCGAGGCGCTTGCGGTCCTCGTTGTAGGTCATGCGGCCGGAGCGGACGCGGGTGTCGGCGACGGCGTCCTGCGCGGCCTCGTCCTCGGATTCCAGCCCGAGGAAGTCGAATTCGATCTCGGGCGGGGCGCCGAGCCACGTCCGCGAGATGTCGTTGATCAGCTCTCTGAGGCATGCGATGTCCGGGCGGCGGCCGACCCGGTCCATCACGTCCTCTTGGCCTTCGTGGTAGCCGGTGGAGCCGAGGCCCTTGGTTTCGGTGAACCCGAGCTCGGTGATCGGCACGCCAAAGAACGACGCGAGCAGCTTGATCAGGTGCAGGTCGTAGTCCGGCTTGTAGCGCTCGTCGACGCTGGGCATCATCTCCGGCTTGAACCCGGGGTAGGACAGCTTGATGCGGTGCCGGGCCGCGGTCTGGCCGCCGAGGTCGTCGTTGATGGCGGTCTCGTACTCGCGGCGCTGCCGCGGGTCCAGCTCCGAGGCTTCCGCGCCCTCCGGGACCAGCCACGTCAGCGGGGTCGAGCCGTCGTCGTACTCGGACAGCATCCAGCCCTGGCGCTTCATGTACAGGCGGGCCGCGAGCAGCGCCTGCTCGACGGCGGACAGGCCGTAGAACGAGCGGGGCCGGAACGTCTCGCGCCAGTAGTACAGCTGGTCGGCCTTGTAGCCGCCGCGCATCACGGTGTTGCCCTGGTCGTCGACTTCGCAGGTGGCGGTGTACTCGCCGCGGGGGAAGCCGTAGAGCACCTGCTGGAACGCCGGGTGGTCGCCGGACGGCCGGGCGCCGCGCCAGTCCGCGAGGGGCTTGATGGTGGAGGCGTCGACGATTTCGAGGTCGATGACGTCGCCACCGTAGGTAGTGCGCGGATAGATCGCGACGGCATCCAGCGTGAGGTGCTGATCCTGGACGGCGTTGACCCACTGCCCGAAGCTCATGCCGTTGGTTCGCCAGGGCTTCGTCCAGAACGCGGTGAGGCGGTCGATCTCGGGCTGGTACTTCTCGCGGAGCTGGCTTTCGAGGTCGTCCTTGCCGCGGCGGGGGTCGGCCCGGTAGGCGGCGGCAATGGCCTCGGTGGAGACGCCGAACGCCCAGTCGAGGGAGCGGACGTGCCGCTTCCGGATCTCGATGCAGCGGCGCATGATGTCGACCTGCGCGGCGGCGGTGTACAGCACGTCCCAGGGGATGAGCCTGGTCTCGTTGCCGGGGATGTTCCAGCCGACGGGGTATTCCCAGATGCGCACCTCGGGCCGGCCGGTGTCGGTGCGGGTCGGGGAGATGGGCTGTGGGATGTGGGGGTTGATGGGGCCGAAGGGGACGGCGTCCATGCTGTCGCGGGCCATGGGGCGAGTTGGGCCCCAGGTCTGCTGGCCGGTGTACTGGTTGAGGACTTCGGCGAAGGGCCGGGCGATGGGCTTGCCGGTTGCGTTGCCGGTGAGCCCGGCGGGGGCGCCTGCTTTGGCTGCGGTGTAGTCGGGGTTGGGCTGGATGTGGGCGCGGTTGTTCTGCTGCGGGCGGCGCCCGCGTGAGCGGTTGCGGCTGCGGGACACGGGCCGTCCTCGAACTAGTTAGCGAGCCTAGCTAAGGATGCTAGCTCATATGTTCGAAGACCGGCAGCCGACCGGCTACTCTGGTGCCGCTCACCCGTGCCGCTGTCTAGGCGGCGCGGTGGGGCAGGTGCAGCCCGTGGACCACAGCTTGGTAGTGGCAGGCGCGGCCTCGGTCGCGTAGCGGGTGGTGGGTTCAAATCCCACCGGGCTGCACAGGCACGGCCCGTAGCTCAGAGGGTTAGAGCGCCGGGCCCGGGAGCGGATATGCCCCTGGGAACGGAGGTCGCGGGTTCGAGTCCCGCCGGGCCGTGCCGCGTACGCTGGGCGCATGGATCTGGACGCTGCCATCCGTGCCAAGGTGAGCGAGACTCACCGCCTGGACGACGACTGCAACATGCAGTGCGGAGCCAGCTGCGCGGCGCAGGGCTACGGCGACATCACAAGGGGGGTGCTGGCCGTTCTGGACCTGCACAAGCGCACCCACTTCAGCGACTGCGCCGAATGTCGGGAGGGCGGGCCAGGCTACGAGAGCGAGGCCGCCGACTGGCCGTGCCCGACCGTTCTGGCCATTGCTGCGGCGCTGGAGATCGAGATCATCTGATGCTGCTTGACGGGTTGGAATGGCTGGGCACGACAATCCGCATGTCGCGCGCGGCCGGCGGCGCCGCATGGTGGATCAAGCAGTCGGCCCGCGAGCGGATGGACGAGGCCATCGCGCTCGAGACAGCACGGCTGCTGAAGGGAGCGGAAGCGCTCCGGCCGCCGTTCCCGGAGGGCACGCTTTCGCGCTCGATGCGCCGCACGGCCTCCGCATAAGTTCGATTATGCGGATGATCTGATCAAGGAATCGGCCGGTCAGGCCAGCGCCCACGCCGGGTTGTAGTCGGGGTGGTCGGCGTAGGTGGCGGCCAAGCCGCGAAGTGCGAGATCGGCCACGACCGGCTCGCCCGCGTCAATCCAGTCGCCACCGGTAATGGCCGTGAGGCTGTTCACCAGCTTGCGCTTCGCCGCGACCTCGCGCAGCACGCGGGGCGGGTCGTGGCGGGCGATGTGGCGGGCGTCCTCGGTGGACTCGAAGACGGACGCCTCGCCACCCCAACGGCCACCTGCCACGACAGCCGTGTGGTCGGCACCGTAGATGGTCTCGGCATACTCCTCGTCGTCAACCGTCCACGGGCCCGCGGTAGCTGCCCGTGCCAGCCGCTCGTCCTCGTCGAGGCGCGCGGTCAGGAAGGCGACAATGTCCACACCCGCAGCCTACGCCGCGCCTCCCGCGCGACGGAACGGGGTGACCGGCCCGCCGACGACGGGCGCCGCGATGTAGTCGGGCCGAAGGAACGGCTCGTCCACCACAGGCGGCAGCGGGGGCGGCCCGGCGGCGTAGGCCGCCATCCGAAGCAGCCCGGCCGCCGCCTCTCGCGCCTCGTCCGCGCTCACACCGGGCGACGTGACGAGCTCAAGCGTGAGGCGTTCGAAGCGCTGCATGCTGGCCTCGGCGGCCATGGCCATCTGCCACTCGGCGGGGGTGTGCAGCCAGCGGAAACCAGGCTCGGTCATGCCCGCAGCCTACGCCGCGCCCTGCTCGCGCATCAGGTCGCGCATGAACTTCCCCGCGCTGGTCCCGCCCATCAGCAGCCAGCCCAGCGCCTGCGTCATCCCATCCACCTGGTCGTCGTGCGAGCCGTTCGGGAACGCGGAGCACTCCTCGACGAAGTCCCCGATCCACGGCGCGATCTTCGGGTCGGGCAGCTCGACGTCCCCCGCTTCGATGAACGGCGACACCGCGGAGGCCCTGGCCTCCTTCGAGTCGGTCGGGTTTTCCGCGACCAGCCCGCCGATCTCCCCGCGCAGCACCTGGATCACACCGGCGCCGTTTGCCTTCTCCTCGATCACCTTGCGGCGGGCCTGCGGCCACTTCGCCGACGACGCCCGCACCGCGGCGAGGGTGGCGGGCAGGTCCATACGGTCGCGCACCTGGTCCAGCAGCCACGCTTTCGAGCCGCGCCGCGCCCAAATCTGGATCACAACCCAGTCGGAGGTCTTCGTGTCCTTGAACGAGCAGTCCACGGACATCAGCACGTCTTCGGCGCCGATGGCGTGCCATGTGCCGTCGTGCCGCTGGTGTGCGCGGGCCACCGTGTAGTAGCGCCACCAGGCGCGCTTCAGGATGCCACCCTCGGCCGGGGCCGGGCGGCCCTGGTACAGGGCTCCCCAGGCGCGTGCGCCGACCTGGCGGCGGATCCGCTGCCATCCGGCGGGGGTGCGTCGGCGGGCCGAGGTGAGGTAGTCGCCGGGTTCGCGACCGAGCGGATCGGTCTGGCCCGCCGCGTCGTCGTGGTCGGCGACGGCGGGCACATTGACGTGCGTCCACTCCGCGGCCGACTCCGAGGCCAGCAGCCGCCCGGCGAGGTCGTCCTCGTGCCAGCGGGTCATCAGCAGCACCACCGGCGCGTCCGGGGCGAGGCGGGTGGAGCCGGTCTCGGTCCACCAGTCCCACGCGGCGTCGCGGTACGTCTGCGAGTCGGCCTCGGCGCGGCCCTTCACGGGGTCGTCGATGATGAGGACGTCGACGGGGCGGCCGGTGAGCGCGCCGCCGATGCCGCTCGTGACGACGCCGCCGCCGTGGCCGGCCAGCTGCCACTCGTGCGCGGCCGACGTGTCGTGCCGCACCGTCAGCCCGAGCTCGGGGTGGGCGGCGATGTCGTTGCGGATCGCACGGCCCCAGCGGCGGGCCACGTCGGCCTCGTAGCTGATGATGGCGATGCGGGTGTCGGGGTTGCGCAGCAGCAGCCACAGCGGGAACGCGCGGCTGATCCGCTGCGACTTGCCTTCCTGCGGGGGCATCGTCCAGATGAGGCGGTCCAGGCGGCGGTCGGCGACGCGGATGAGGCAGCGGTCGAGCAGGCCCAACGCTTCGGTGTGGACGGTGCGCGGATCCAGATATTCGGCGAGTTCGCCGGGGGTGGAGAACCGGGCCGGGCCCTGTTCGAGCATGTCCGCGGCAAGCAGCAGCGCGTTGCGCATCATGCGGCCTCAACAGCTCGCAGGTGCCGGATGGCGATGGCCTTGGCGGCGTCGGCCTGCTCGGGCTGCGGCTGGAAGTGGGCGATGGCGGCCTCGACGGCGCGCAGAACCGCGTCAGCCTGCTGCTTAGTGATCGAGGCCAGGCGGGCGTCGATGTTCAGCCGGGCGTAGGCGGACAGCACGCTGTTGGCCCGGTCCATGCTGCGCTCGTACAGCTGCACGGCGGCGGCGATCTGCTCGCCGCCGACCTTGTCGCGGTGGCCGGGCGCGGCCAGGTCCTCCAGCAGTGAGTGCATGAGCTGCTTCCAGGCCATGACTTCGCCGGCGAACGCGGCGTACGCCTCGAGGGGGTTGTCGATCGGGACGGTGTCGGGGACGGTCTTGCCGAACAGCTGGCGGGCCTGGGCTTCGAACACGCGCTGCTGGGCCTTGGCACGGACCTGCTTGGCGCTGGCGCCGTGCTTGTGGCAGACGGTCGAGCCCTTAACCGGCCAAAGCTTGCACGGCTCGCCGGTCCGCGAGCTGTGGCCGGTGCACCGCCGCTTCACGGGTCCTAGCTTCCGCGCTCGGTTGATGGGTTGGTGTCCAGACCACGCCATTCGCCAACGGGTCGCGTCACGATGCGGTGTGGGTGCGACGGGAAGTCCCGGCGGTAGCGGGCGACGAGATCCCGGGCCTCGGCCTCGGTGTCCGTCGCGTGCGTCTTGCTGGTGAGCAAGTACTCCACGCCCCACTCGACGCCGACATGCAGTTCGGCCAGAACCCGCTCGCACAGCTGCTGCTCGTACAGCGGCAGGACGGCGGCAAGAACCCGCCGCTGCTCTTCTTCCGCCGTCACCTTCTTGCCGTTGGTACCCCATCCAGTCTCGCGGCCAACCTCGCTGATCACTGCAAGCGCCGCCATCAAGACCTCATGGGGTACGTCGGCCGGTGTCATCTCAGCCATCGGCGTCGTCTCCGCACTGGCATGCGCCGTGGCCGCCGCAGTCGGCGTCATGGGTGCGGCGCGGGTCGTCGACGACGTGGTTGTTGCAGCCGTGCACGGCGAGGGTGACGGTGTCGGCGCGGTTGGCGACGTAGGCGGCTTCGGGTCGGCCGTCGTTGTGGGCGCGGATGTGCTGTTCGCGTGCGGCGTGCCAGTCTTCGGCTTCGGCGGGGGTGGCGTGGCGGGGCCACTGCTGGGTGGCGGGGACATGGCAGCAGTGGCAGGTGTGGCCGGGTGTGGCGCCGATCGCGCGGCGGATGGCGGGCATCGCAACGGCGTGCGCGGCTTCGATGTCGGCGATGCTAACGCCTGCGCTCTTGATGAGCTCCAGGGCGGCGGCCAGCTCGCTGCCGGACGGCCCGGCCTTGGCGAAGTCGCGGAGGTCGGCATGGATGGTGTCAAGCATCGGATGGCCCGCCGGGATGTCCACCGGGACCGGCGCAAAGGGGGTGGGCTCGGTCATCGCTGCCGCCTTGCGGTGAGTCGGTCGGAGATGGCCATCAGTGCCAGCACGGCCGTGATGATACCCGCGGCGACGACGAGGCAGCCGAGCACGAACCAGAGAAGGCTAGGCAGCGAAGTGCTGCCGCCGGAGGTGCTGGTGCTGTGCACCGACATGCAGGAGACGCAGGGCACGACGGGGACGATGATCGGCGCGCTCATCGCCACAGCCCCCAGCCGAAGTGTCCGATCAGCCACAGCGTGAGCAGCACGAAGACGCCGGTGAACAGGAAGTGTGCGGCGGTCCACTGCCCGATGCCCTGGCCGAGCTTGACCTGTTCCCAGCGCCAGATGGAGGCGGACAGGGTGTCCTGGGGGCGGCCGCGGAGCAGCGCGGCGGCCTCCGGGACGATGAACGTTCCGAAGGCCGCGATGAACCACCAGAGCCAGTAGCGCGCCATGCCGCCTATTCTCGCACGGGTGTTCGATCGGCGGTATGGGCGCAGGTGGCGCACAGGCTGGTGCCGTTGACGATGCGGTCGGCTGGTTGGCCGTTGTCGCAGTGGGCGCAGACGAGCCGGGTGTCGAGGAGCTGCTGGATGCGGTCGGGGGCGAGGGCGTTGGACCAGACGGTCATGGCGGCGGCGATGTCGTCGATCTGGCCGCCGAAGAAGGCCATGGCTTCGCGGAGGTCTTTGCGGGTAGCGGTGGGTTCGGGCCGGGCGGGTGTGGCGTGGTGGATGGCCCAGGCGGCGAGGAGGAGCAGGGCTGTGATGCCCACGAGGTAGATCACGGCGGGTTCTCCTTCCGTGTCACAGTGTGGCGCTGGCGGGCGGGTGGGAACAGGTCATTTGGGGGGATCCCTGCGTTCGGCGGGCGGTGGCCGGCGTCGGGTTGTTGCGTCGGCTTGGTCGCATAGCGCGTTGAGTCCGGCGATCCAGCCGCCGGAGAGCGGGATGGCGTTGGGGACGTGGATGACGCCGTCGTCGCGGAGGATCACGATGCCGGGTTCAGCCACGGTCGCCGCCTTCCTCGTCGCCCTGCTCGGCGGCCTGCTGCTCCAGGGCGGCGTGCGGGGTGGCGTCGCGCTTGCCGAACTGGTCGGGGTTGCGGATCAGCCAGGCGGCGGTCCGGTACGTGTCGGCCTGGACGCGGTCGACAACAGCGAGGGGGCCGGTGGTGTGTGCGTTGCGGGCTCTGCTTTCGCCGAGGTCTGCGATCTGCGCGGCGATCGTCTCGCGTTGCTCGGCCAGCGCGGCCTCCGCCGCTTCCGCACGCCCGGCGTACGATCCGGCGGCGGCCTGTTCGGAGTCGAGGCGGTGGTATGCGGCCTCGGCCGTCTCGGCTCGCGCGGTCGCGGCGGCCAGCTGCTCGCGCTGCTGCTCGGTGGTCGCGAGCAACTTCTCGCGGTCGCTACGACAACGGTCGAGCGTGCCCCGCAGGGCACCGCGCTCCAGGCCGAGCACGCGGGCCTCTTCGCGCAATCTGTCGATCTTGTCCAGCAGCCGGGCGACCTGGCTGAAGCCCAGGGCTGCCGCGCCGCCGCGCTCGTAGGTGCCCCGGATCCCGGCGATCTCCTCGTCGGTGATGGGCTGAAGCGGGTGGCCGCACATGGCGCCGTGCTCGACGCTGTCAACGGGGCGGCTGCACCGTTCACAGCGGCTCGTCTCACCCACCGCTGTTCCCTCCGTCCGTCTCGTCGCCCTGTGCGCCCCGCTGCGGACCGTCCACGCCCGTGTGTGTCCGCTGAGTCTCGGCGGGGTCTGTCGTGCCGTCAGCGGGGCGCGTAGCGGCGGTCTCGGCCGCGTCTGCGTCTTGCCAGGGTCCGGCGCCGACGGTGCGGCGCATGACGCGCGGCATCTCGGCGGCGTCGGGGCCGACGATGGCTGCGTATTCGCGGATCCAGCCGCGGGCGGTCTCCTCGCCGCCGGTGCGGTTGACGGTGCGGGTCTCGGGCCACCAGACGCCCCATTGGGTGCGGACGCCGTCCTTCCACTCCTCGACCTGAGCCGTCAGCCGCGCGATCTCGGCCGCCATCCGCGCGTGCTCGGCCAGGAGCGTGCGCATGGCGTCGGCCAGCACGATGTCCTCGTCGCTGAAGACGTAGCTCTGGCCGCCGTGGGCTGCGGCAACGCGGTCGAAGCCGTTGAGGTACGTCTGCACGCACTCGGCAGCGGCGGCAGCGTCGGCGGCGGTCTGCGGGTCGGTGGTCATGCGCTCACCAGCCGGCGCACGCGGTCGGCCATGCGGAGCAGCGCGCGGGTGACGCGGCGGGTGTTGTGGTAGCGGCAGTGGCACAGCTTGGCGGTCACGCTGCGGTCCTTTCGGCGAGCCGGGTCGGGTGGGCGATGAGCCGCAGCTCGTCGCCGTAGGTGTTGGTGGTGCGGGCCCAGGTGGTCTCGCCGCAGCGCTTGCAGCGGCCGACGCGGTAGCCGGCGGGTTCGAAGTCGGGGCTGGACGGGCACCACGTCTCGCCTGCGGGCGCGCCGGCGACGGGGCGGGGCACGTACTCGACGGCCAGGAGCCGCCGTTCGACGCCGCGCTTGATGGTCTGCTGGGTGGGGCGGCCGGGCTTGAAGTGGCCGTGGAGCAGGATGCTGATGGCGGCGAGCGACGTGCCGGAGGCGTCGGCGATGTCCTGCTGGCGCATGCCGCCGTCGACGAGCTGCCGGACGTGGTTGCGGGCGCGGGTGGCGTCGACCATGTGCGAGTCGGCGGCGTTGGTACGCCAGGGCTGCTCGGCGCGCATCAGGACAGCACCGCCATGACGCGCTCGCCGACCCACTGGGCGACGTTGCAGGCCACGGCGTTCCCGGCCTGCATGGTCTGTTCGCCCTTGGTGCCGTGGACGATGTAGTCGCGGGGGAACCGCTGCGCGTACAGCTGCTCGCGGGGCTGGACCATCCGCAGCCAGCAGTCCTCGATCGCGGGGGCCGGGCCGACCAGGGCGGCGGAGTCGACCGTGGACATGGTGTGGAACGGCTCGTCGGTGGTCTTGGTCACGGCGTTGCGGTAGGGCACGACCAGGGCGTGGTGGTTCCCGCCGGAGGTGACGGTGGCCAGCGGCTCGGTGACGGCAGAGGCGTCGGCGTGGTTGCGGTACTCGACGATGAACGGCTCGCCGGTCGTCACCAGGGCCTCGAAGCCCTTGGGGTTGGCGGTGCGGGTCCGCATCGGCGCGCTGGTCGGGGTGGCGGTGGTGTTCCAGCCGCCGCCGGGCGGCACCAGCAGCCCTTCGCCGATCTTCGTGGATCGGGCGGGCAGCGGCGCCTGGTCGGCGGGGAAGGCGCGTCCGTCGTGGCCGTCGTGGTTGACGGTGACGACGCTGCGCCGGTCGGGGAACTTCGCCAGGCCGGCGGCGATGCGCCGCATGGTGGAGGCGGCCAGGGGCTTCTTGCGGTCGCCGATGCGCTCGCCGAGGTTGTCCCAATCGATGATCGTGGCGGCGGGGTTGATGTAGGGCTCGACGATCGCATGGCGGCACTGGGTGCGCTCGCAGCGGTAGTCGTACTGCTCGCGGTACTTGCCGACCTTGCCGAACCGGCGCGTCAGCGGGGTGTCGCGCCAGGACTGGACGGCGTGGACGTCGGTCTGGCAGACCTGGCACCAGGCTAGGGGGCGGGGCGCGAGGTCGGGCTTCTGGATGCCTTTGCGGGTGAACACGATGTAGATCCGGTCCCGCCACTGGGGCGCGGCCACGTTGCCGTCGCCGCCGATGTGCGCGGCGGAGACGGAGAGGATCTGGCCGTTGTAGCCGAGGCGCTCCATGCCGGAGAACCACCAGTCGAACAGCTCCCAGTCGACGACGAACTCGACGACGTTCTCGCACAGGACAGCGTCGTACCGGTGGACCTCGGTGGCGCGGATGACGTCGTAGGCGGTGGCGCGGGTGCGCTCCCAGGCGGCGGATTCGACGGGGCCGTGGTCCAGGAGCATTTGCTCGTCGGGCAGGAGGCGGCGGCTGCGCTTGCGGCCGCCGGCAGGGGAGATCTCGGTGCAGATGGGGGATGCCCACAGGACGCGGGTGCGGGGCAGGCGCCGCATGTCGTAGTTGTTGACGTCGGCGCAGATGTGGTCGGCGTTGCGGTGGTTTGCGGCGTGGGTCTCGATGGCGATCTTGCTGTGGTTGGCGGCGAGCTTCAGCTCGAATCCGGCGGCCACGAGGCCGGTGGAGGATCCGCCGGCACCGCAGAAGATGTCGGTGAAGGTGATGGTCATCGGGCCACGCGTCCCTTCGTGGTGGTGGGCTGGGGTCCGATGACGTGCCAGCCGCCGCAGGGCACGCACTCGGCGGGTTCTTGGCGGCGGATGCCGGCGGCGGTGGCTGCGGCCCAGGCGGCGGCGCGGGCGTAGCGCCGGGTGCGGTACGTGGCTTCGGGGCAGGGCTGGGTGGGCGTGGTCACGCGGGCTCACCGCCGTCCGTGGCCACGGGCTGGCCGGTCTCGTAGAGCTCGGCACCGGCGATGCCCAGGACGTTGAGTGCGATGTCGAGGGTGCTCTCCCAGTCCAGCAGCGGGTCCAGGCCGCGGATGGCTTTGGTCAGGGCGTCGAGCATGCGCACGAAGTGGACCATCGATTCGCCGATGGCGGCCCGGCCGAGGTCGGGCATTTCGCGCGGGGCGGTCAGGCAGATCTGTTCGATCAGGTGCTGCTCTCGCGGGCTCGGGGCGCCGCGCTCGGCGAGGGCGGCGTGGACGTTGGCGATGGCTTCGGCCAGCGCGGGGTTCGTGGTCATGTGCTGCTCCGGTTCTGTTTGCGTTCCCAGGTGGCGTCTTCGCGCTGGAGCCGGGCCTGCCACTGCTGCGGGGTTTCGTCGGGCTGCTGGCGTCGGCCGGGGTGGCAGGTGGGGCAGTGGACGGGCGGCTGGTCGTCGGTTTCGATCCAGCCGTGGTCGCACGGCGGGGTGTGGGTGCAGGTGCAGGACGGGCGGCCGCAATGGTTGGCGGTGATCGCGGCGAGGTCGGCGGTCACGGCTCGGGCCGGTCTGCGGTGGCGAGCTCGGCGGCGCGGACGGTGACGGCGCGCCGGGTGGCCGGGAGCCGCTCGGCCTCGAGCGCGGCGCGGGCGGCCTGCATCCAGGACCACCAGTCGGGCAGCTCGGCCAGGACGGCGTCGGCGACGGCCAGCTCGATGTCGCCGATCGGCGCCGCGTCGGCGGCCGGTGCGGCTTCGATGGCCAGGGTGCGGTGCTGCCGCTCCAGGGCGCGGGTGGTCCGGGGCCGCTTCGACGGGACGTCGACGAACGTGCGCTCGACGGCGATCGCGGCGCCCAGGGCCATCGGCGGCCCGGCGACCTTCTCGCGCTTGGCGCGCAGGGCCCGGATGTAGCCGGCCGCGTCCACGGAGCGGTCGACGGCGGCGATGTCGGCCTCGAGGGCGAGGTGTCCGGTGCCTGGCGGGAAGCTCTGGCGGGTGTTGCGGGCGCGCCGGACCTCGCCGGCGATGTCTGCGGGGGCGATGAACCGCAGTTGCTGGCCGAGGGTTTTCAGCGCGGCCTTGGCGTCGTCGAGGCTGATGCCGTCGAGGACGAGTTCCCAGGCATCGGGGGTGAACTCGTCGAGGCGCTGCGCGGGGCACAGGGCGTGGACGAAGCCCATGATCTGGGCGATCTCCCATGCGCGTTCGGTCGTGTCGTTCTGGTCGTTCATGAGGCGTTGGCCCTTCGGGCGGCGGCGCGTTCGATGTAGCGCTGCATGTGGGCGGCGGTGCCGAGGTCGTCGCCGGGCCGCTGCTGCTGGCGCGCGGCGGCGGGGTTGGCGTTCTGGACCTGGTTGACGATCGAGGGCAGCACCGACGGGTCCAGGCCGCGGTTCACCCACACCGGCAGCGCCTCGGCGATGGCCGCCGGGTCGATCCCTTCGCCGAGCATCTCCTTGATCGACTTGCCGATGCGGGCGATCACCTGACCGGGCGGCCGGGACGGGACGTTCTCCAGCCAGTAGCCGACGAGTTCCTCGGTCGTCTGGGGCGGGACCGCTTGGTCGGCGGCGGCCGGGACGAGTTCGAGCATCTGGCCCGTCGCCCCGGTGCGCGCCGCCGAGCGAAGCGAGGCGGAAGGGGTGGGGTTCGGGGAAGGGACTATGTGGTTAGGGGAAACGCGCGCAGGCGCGCGCGCGTTATGCCTCTCGGGAACCCAGTCGGGAGGGGTCTCGGAAAGGGTTCCCGAAGGGTTCCAGTCCGAGCCCGTGACCTGCGGGTCTTCCTTTGCGTGTGGCGCAAACCAGTCGGAATCGTCAGGGGATTCCGAGAGGGATGCGCGAGGGGTCGCGGAAGGGGTCTTCGAAACCCTTCCGTTAGGGGTTCCGGGAACCGTTCCGGCATGGGCAGTAGGAAGGGTGTCCGGCGTCCTTCCCGGAAGGGTGCCGGGCCCGTTCGGGTCCGGAGTCAGCTCCGGCGCCACGAGGGTCTGCCGAAGGGTCTCGATGCATCCGGCGACGGTCTGTCGGGCCGACGGGCCGCCCTTGGCGGTCGGGGTGTCGGACACCTCGTCAAGCGGCAGCCGGTCGAGCTCGGCCAGCAGCGCCAGCCGGAGCCGCACGGACACGATCTCTCGGCTGTCGGCGACGGCCCGGAGCATGACGTTCGGCTGCTTGTAGATCTTGTCGTGGTACAGGTAGGTGCGGATCAGCACCTCCTCGGTGTCCCGGTCCCACACGACGAAGCGGGCTGCGGCCAGCTCGCCGAGGATGTCCAGGACCTCGTCGGGCGTCAGGTCAGATGCCGAGGCGGCCCAGCGGCGGGCGGTGACGGGCAGGTGGCCAGCTTTGGACAGGTTCTCCTGGGATGCCAGGAAGAAGTAGAGCCGCTGCATGTGCTGGTCCAGGGCCAGGAACTCGCGGTTGCGCCAGATGCTGGAGTAGATCTGGGCGTGGTCGTTGGCCATCAGATTTTCGCTCCCTTGCTGCTGTTGCAGCTTCGGCACAGCACGCGGAGGTTCTCGTAGGTGTCCGGGCCGCCGAGCGACCACGGGTGGATGTGGTCGAGCGAGAGGTTCTCGGTCGCTCCACACTGGACGCAGCGGTGTCCGTCGCGGGCCATGACTGCCCGGCGCAGCGCGCGGGGGATCGGCATGCGCTGCTCAGGGACGACGCGGCAACCGTTGTAGGGGCTGACCGTGAAGCCGCCCTTGCCGATGGTCCACAGTCCGAAGGCGAGCAGCTGCGCTTCCACCCGGGCGGCGTCGGGGCCGAACTCCGCGGCGAGGCGTGCCGACGGGTAGACCCCGGTCGGGCCGTCGCCGCCGGCGAGGAAGAACAGACTGTCGAAGTAGGCGTAGCGGGTGTCCTTGTCCAGGTGGCGGGCGAAGTGCGCATCGATCCAGATTTCGGGGTCGATGCGGACGAGCCAGCGCTGCTGCTTCCGCTGCCTGGGGATCTTGCGGATCCGTGCCACGGGTTGTCCTCTATCTCTCGCGGCCGGGGCCGGTGGTGTGTGAAGGGCGGCCGCCGTCCCGACCCTCAGCGGGACGGGTGGTTTGTTCGGGTGGTGCGGGCCCCGGACGAACCGCGGGGGGTTACGGTCCGGCCGGGGCGTTCGGGGAGGGTCAGCGGGCGCTGAGCGCCTGGCGCACGGCCGCGTCGACCGCGTCGGCGACCTGGAGGCCGAACTGCTTCGACACGGTCTCGCGCACGATCTTCACGGCCTCGGCGATCTCGTCCTTGAATGCGGCGTCGACGGCCTTGCGCACCTCGACCTCGAGGCGGCTGCCCTTCTGCCGGTTGTAGGAGTCGCTCGACTCGTTCAGGTAGGTGCGGGCCTGCTGGATGACGACCTCGCGGAGCGTCGTCGTGCCGCCGGTGCGCTCGCCCCAGGTGTTCGTCAGCTGGACGGGCGCGGCGATCGCCTCGGCGATGAGCGGGGCCAGCTGCGCCCGGATCTCCTCGTCGCGGATCTGCCGGACGCGCTCGGCGATGCCCTTGTAGCTGTCGTCCTGGACGATGCGCTGGACCAGGCTCTCGACCAGGGCCTCGGCGAGGGTCTTGTCGGTGTACTGGTTGATGACGTCGGCGAGGTTGATGTCCTCGACGTTGACGGTGACCTGCATGTCAGTGCCCTTTCGGTATGGTGGTGTGTGGCCGCCGGCCCGACTTCGTTTCGGACCGGCGGCCGTTGTGCTGGGGCCCGGCGGCGGCGGGTGGTGCGGCAATCGGTGCGTGCCGCCGCCGGGCGGTCTGGGGAGGATCAGGGACGGTCGCGACCCTGGAACAGCTCCAGCGCGTCGTGCTCGTGGACGCGGTACGACCGGCCGACCCGGACGGCGGGAAGCTCACCGGAGTGGATCAGGCGGTAGATCGTCATGGGGGAGACGCGGGCCGCCTTCGCGACCTCGGCGACCGTCAGCAAGCGCACGGTCAGCGGCGTGGAGTCATCCATGTCAGCGGCCGCGGTGCGTCAGCGTGCGGCGGGCCGCCCGGTGGTGCGAGCGCTGCCGGACCAGGGCGTCCACGTCCGCGTCGTCGAGCTCGTACACGGACTCACGCGCGATCGCCTGGGCCCAGAAGGCAGCCGCGTCCGCGGCGGCGTCGTAGACGGGCCGTTCGGCCTCGGCGAACCACAGGCCGGCGTCCGGCTCCGGGGATTGGTCGCTGCGGCCGAGCCACTCGCCGGCCGCGGTGGCGCCGACGATGAGCGTGACGAAGAAGACGATGAACCCGGCCGCCGCGACGCCCGCCAGGGCCCCGGCGGACCACTGCGGGCCGCCGGACATCGTCGAGTGGCCGAGCATGGCCAGGGCGACGCCGAGGGCGACGACGAGCAGCAGCAGGGCGGCGAGGCCGTAGGCGTGGATCTGGGGACGGGTGGCGCGCTTCATGCTGTGCTCCGGGTGGTTGTGGTGGTCTGGGTGTCGGCGTCCTGCTGCGCGAGCGCCGCGGCGAGCGCGGCGGCGAAGGCGGCCTTGCGCCTGCGCTCGGCGCGCCACTCGCTCATGTACTTGGCCTGCGCCTCCAGGCACGCCTGGTCGGCGATCTCGCGGTTGCGGGTGTGGCGCCTGGCGGCCGCGAGCGTTCCGCACGGCGCCGGCTGGAACCGCTGGAGCGTTCCGGCCTGCCGCTGCGCCTCGTAGACGGTGTGTGCCTGCTTGCAGGCGTCGCAGGCGCCCTCGCGCTTGGCGAGGTGGCGCATGTAGGCGGCGTTCGTGCCGCACGGCTTCAGCGGGCGGGTCATGCCGCCCTCCGAACGGCCTCGGCGACCGCCCACGGGTACGCCGGTGTGCGCTCGTCGGCGAGGACCGGCGGCCGGTACTCCCCGAACGTGCCGTCGTCACACGGGATGAACCCGGCGTTGAGCAGGCCGGGTGCGGCGCCGAGACGGCCGGTGCGCAGGTCGTAGTCGTGCGCGACGTACCAGTTCACCGCCTGGTGGGTCTCGCGCAGCCATGTGAGCAGCTGCTGCTGCGTGGCCGGGTCGAGCGGGGTGGTGTCGTAGCGGTCGGTCCAGGCGGTCACGGTCCAGCGCGGCCGGTCGGCCTGGTCCCAGACCACGGCGATGCGCAGCAGGGCGGCGGGGTCGCGCAGGTTCTCGGCGAGGGTGCGGCCCGCCGGCCGGGCCGCCGCCCCCACGCGGGGGGCGGACGGCTTCGGGGCGAAGCGGGAGCCGTAGCCGTAGTAGACGGTCACGACGCACGCTCGCGCTCGGCCCGGGCCGCGCCTTCCAGCGCCGCGATGACGTCCTCGGCGGTCCGGTTGTCGGCGTCGTTCCACCTGCCGATCGCGAGAACCAATGCGTCGCCATCTCGATCCTCGTCGGAACCGACTCGCAGGCCGAGGTGCTTGACCAGGCTGGCCATCGCCCGCCGCGTGTCGTCGTGCTCCCAGTCGTAGGCGTAGCGACCGCACGTGACGTTCATGCCGCCGACCGCGCAGACTCGGCTTGTCCCGGAGGCGTGGAAGAATCCCTGATGCCAGCCGTCGTGCCGGATGGTGTCGGCAGCCCCGTCCAGGACGTCGGGGGTGGTGAGTTCGAGCTCGTTCACCCCGCCACCCCCGCGGGCTCGCCCTGGACGTGCTTGGCCAGCCGCTCGCGCAGGCCCTGCGCGGCCTTGGCGCTGATCTCGCCACGCTGCTGCTCGGCGTCGATCGCCTGCTGCGTCTCCACGAACGTCGTCTCGGAGCGGACGTCCTGGATCATCTGGTCGAGCGCGTCGAGGATGTTGAACCCTTCCTCGGCCGGGGCCACGTTCACGGCGGCCGGCGGGACCTCGCCGGTGTTCAGCGCCCGCAGCACCGCCTCGCACTGCGACCGCGTGATCCGCGCCATCGTCTCGATGTCGTGGCCCAGCACCCGCGTGATGAACGCGTGCTTGTCGTCGTCGCCGATGCCCTTCTCGCGGAACAGCGCGTGCATCGCGCGCTGCTTCCCGTTCGACGCCACCGGGTCGGCCGGGGTCGGGCCGGTGGCGGGCTGCTGCGCACCGAGGTCCGGCTCGGCCGTCAGCGTCTCGACGATCGTGCGCGCCTCGGCCTGCGTCAGCTGCGACGGATGCGTGATCGGGCGCCGCGTCAGCGTCGACAGGATGTCGTTCCATGCCTTCTGGTTCTGGTTCCGCTTGGTGTGCAGCAGCTTTCCGACCTCGCGGACCTGGTACGGGGTGACGAGCGGCACGAGCGGCGACGGCGCGGGCGTGGCCCGCTCGCCGGCCGGGGCCGTCTCCGCCGTGCGCTCGGCCTTCCGGGCGTCCTGCGCGTCGAGCTTCTCCTGCTGCTCGACCTCGGAACGCAGCGCCGACAGCGCGCGCTCGACGTTCGGCCGCGACAGACGCTCGTCCAGGTTCACGTCCGGGCCGAGGATCTGCGCCAGCGCAGTACGCTGCGCCTCGATGCTGGTCGCGCCGCGCACCTGCACCAGGGCGGCGGCCAGCTGGCCGAGCTGCGTGTCGGTCGCCAGCGCGGGGCCCGCGGTCGTCCACTCGTCCTCGGAGCGGCCGCGCTCACGCTGCGCCTGGCGCTCCGGCTCGGCCGCCGCCTGCTCGTCGACGACCGCACGCGGGGCGGTGTACGACCGCGGCGCGGTCGCGCCCTCGGCGTCCAGGCCCATCCTCCGCAGCAGGCCGTCGACCGTGAACTGCGGCAGCGGCAGCTCGCTGCCGGGCGGCACCTGGACCACCGTCGAGCGGACGCCGGTCAGGAACGCCGACTGCGGCGCGTAGATCTTCACGATCGCGTCGCACTCGTACGCGAGGTTCTTCTCCGCGCGGATCTTCCACTCGCGCCGGTCGGTCGGCTTACCGTTCTCGACGGTCGCGACCAGCTCCAGGCGGGCCAGCAGCAGCACCGGGCCGTCGTAGACGCGCAGCACGTCCAGGAACCGGCGCCACTTCTTCTTCGCTTCGTTCCACAGGTCCATCGTGATCTGCACGTCCTCGGCCGGAGCCGGGCGCTTGGCCTGCGCGGCCTTGGCGGCCGCGCGGGCGTTGGCCTTGGCCTGGGCCTCGTCGGAGAGCAGGTCCCACAGCTCGGTGATCGAGTCGACCGCGAAGCAGTGCGGCTTGCCGTTCGGGCGCGGCTCGGCGACGGCGGCCTGGGTCTGCTCCAGGATCGAGGTGAACGTGCCGTCGTGCTCGACGATCTCGTACCGGGCGCCCGGGATGGCGCCGTACTGGTCGGCCGCGCCCTCGCCGAGCTCGAGGTAGAAGGTGCGGTCGATCAGGTCGCTGCTGCTGAACAGGGCGACGCCGTAGGACTTGCCGGTCTTCTCGGCGCCGGCGATGCAGAACATCGGCCACGGGGGCTTGCCGGTCGGGCGCCGGGTGCGCAGCTTCGGGGCGTTGCTCACTGGCCGCCCTCCTTCTTCTCGAGCTTGCTGGCGGCCTTGTTGTGCCGGGCCGAGCGGATCCAGTAGGCGTTCGCGGCCTGGGGGTGGCCGTTCAGCCACGCGGCGTCCCCGGCCTCCTTCTCCAGCGCGGCGGCGGAGCGCAGCTCGGCCGGGGTGGCGACGCGCTTCACGAGTACCGCTCCTTGTCGTAGAGCGACACCGTGTAGCCGGGCATCAGGGTCACGTCGGTCCAGCCGTCGTGCCGGTCGACCGAGCAGACACCGGGCCGCGGGTGCTCCAGCGCGTACGCCAGCTCGTCGTCCTCGGCCGGGTCGGACTGGGCCAGCGGCACACGGAACCCGGCGATCAGGCCGGTCCGGTGGTGCAGCCGCAGACCGCGGGCGACCTCGGCGCGCAGCCGGTTGACGAGCGCTCCGTCACGCAGACGGCGGACGTGCGTGTCGGGGACGACGAGGATGATGCTCACCGCGCACCGTCCTCGACGCACAGGGCCACGTCGGCGTGCACGAACAGCGGACCGCCGATGACCGACCGGCTGCGGATGCCGACGGCCGTGAGGTCGCCGCCGCAGTCGGCGCAGGCGTCGCCGGCGAGCTGCGCGTCACTGCACCCGTCGAAGAGCGAGGCGACGTACGCCGCGGCGTCCATCACAGGCGGCTCGTCGGTGGGCTCCGGGTCCTTCGCGGCCTGCTGCTCGGCGGCGTCCATCTGCGCGACGAACGCGGCGTGGTGCATCAGCGACGACGCGGGCAACGCAAGCGGGGTGTTGTTGCGGCCGGTCTCGATGGCCAGCCAGCCGCTGTCACAGGTGACGGCGACCGTGGCGCGGACGCCGAAGTACTCGTGCCCGGGGTCGGAGACGTTCACCACATCGCCGACCTCGAACCCGCGGGCCTCGGTGGCGCAGTGGTCCACGCACTGGCGGCACTTGCCCTCGCCGTTCAGCGTCCGCTGGTGCTTGACGCACCAGTCCGCACTCGCGACGTCGAGCCACCCGCAGTGGTCGACGCGGCCCATGCCGCCCTCGAAGTCGTTCATCGCGGTCGCGGCGGCCAGCGCGAGAGTCGCGTGGATCTGGGCCTGCGCCAGGTACAGGCGCTCCCAGTCCCCACCGCGCTCCGCCTGGCGCGCCCAGTCGAGCAGCTGCTCGGCCTCGCGGTAGTGCTCGGGCCCCGTGGCCATCACGCCACCTCGCCGAGCTCGCGGCCGACGGCCACGCCGATCGGACGGTGGTCGTAGGCGGTGACCGGCCGGCCTTCGTACGGCGCCAGCAGTATGCGCAGCGCGTGCGCGCCGCCCGGCCGGACCGCGAGGTCCGAGACCGCGCAGGCGAACTCGACCAGCGCGAGCGTCAGCTCCTCGGCGGCCGCGTCGACCACGGTGGCGAGCTCGAGCACGGCGCCCAGCACGATCCCGGTGGCGGTCACGTGCATGTCCCGGACGGCGGTGCGCGGGTCCGGCACGTCCTCGGCCGCGGCCGGGTCGGTGTCGACGGCGACCGGGTCGACCAGCGGCACCGTGCGCAGCCACGACTTCGGCAGCCGGTCGTGTCCGGGGGCCGCGTGGCGGGGGCTGGCCGTCAGCAGGTGCGGGTTCTCCGGCTGCAGGTCGTCGAAGCGGATCTCGCGGTCGTCGCGGTCGGTCAGGTGCGACGCGACCTCGCGGTGCGGGACCGGGACGCCCATGGCGATCGCCTCCTGGTGGGGCGCGTCCTGCGGGGTGCAGACGGACGCGGGGCCGCGGCGGGTGGCCGCGACGAGCAGCGCGCCCTGGTCGCGGGCCGGGCTCTTCGTGTGGACGGTGGGCCGGAAGCGCTGGCGTCCGGCGGTACGATTGGTCACAGCTGGTCAACCTCTCTCTGTGAACTCAGGGGGTTGTCTGGCGTGGGCCCTGAGGGGCCCGGGCCCGATGTCCGCGTGCAGGCGGACGGAGGGCCCTACTTGCTGGTGACGTACTTCGGGTTGCGCGTGGGCCTCGGCGTCTCGGCCTCGGCCCGGCCGCTCTCGTTGGTGGCGACGAACTCGTCGACCCACTCCTGCCGGAAGCGGTACGCCAGGCCCGGGCGGCTACTCTTCAGGCGCCCCTTGCGCGCCCACACGATCACCGTCTCCGAGTTGCAGCCCAGCTGCGCGGCGACGTCGTACTTGGTCAGCAGCGCCGGGCTTTGCTTGGGCGGCGCCGTCGTGGCGGATGCCATGTCACTCCTCGTTCTCTGCGGGCTGGTCCGCACTGACGATTTCGAAGACCTGCCGGGGGTCCGCCTCGGGCGCCGCGTGCAGGAATCCCGCGACGAACGCGAGCCCTGGGGGCGTCCTGCCGTTGCGGATGCGCCGGACCTGCCGCTCGGACAGGTAGACGGCGGCGGCGATCTCGGCGTTAGTGGTCCAGCCGTTGCCTCGGACGATCTTTTCGAAGGGCTCGCTGACCAGCCGGAACATGAAGCCGCCGATGGCGGGTTCGGTGGTGCTCGGCTCGCTCTTCATGGAAGGAACACTACGCGCTCCACACTCACCATGCAACGAAAAACTGTGAACTCCTTCGAAGGGGAGTGAAGTGTGGAGTGAATCGTTCAACGCAACGAGTCCGCGGCCCGCGGTTCGTCCTGCACGTATCGCAGCGGGTCCGGACATGCATGTCCGGAACGCTCGCGGCCTCGGCCGGTTAACAGCAGGTCAAACCGTGGGACGTTGATTGTTGTGCGGACATGCATGTCTGTAGACTCGCCTTGTGACTCCCAAGCGCGAGAGCTTCGCGGCCTTCCTCCGTGCCGCCATGGAAAACGCGGGGCTCCCCACGGCTCAGGATCTTTCCGATGCAACGAACGGCGTGGTGAAGCGCAACACGATCTATCGATGGCTACGGGCCGAGTACCAGGGTGGCGAGGGGGAGCTCAGCAACCGGCTCCTGCGCGCCACCGCTGACGCGCTCGGCGTCCCGGTCCTGCACATGTACGTTGCGGCGGGCCAGCTGTCTGCGTCCGAAGCCGGCCTGGTAGAGGACCCGACGCCCCCGCCGCCGCCGCGGAGCACCGAGGAGGCGATCGCTGCGGATCCGAGGCTCACCCGTCAGGGCAAGGAAACCCTCCTGTACCTCGCCGAGCGCTTCGCACGGGAACGGGAGGAGGAGGCGGAAAATTCACGCGGCCGAAGCGGTACGTGACCCAGAGCGCATGATCGACTCCGGTCGCGACCATGAACGTTCAAGCCAGCGTCGCTCAGATGTGCAATTCAGGCCGCTGATATACGGTGGAGTGCATAACCTTCCATGCCTCAAGCCGTTGAACCGAAGGCCGGATATGGACGCTTTATGCGTCTAGCGGTACACCATCTGACCAGCCTCTTTACTCTTGACATACCTTCATCTGCGGCGTTGAGTAATTGGCCTGACTTCACAGATCTCCAACTGGAGGCAGGCACATGTCAATACCGTCCCGCATAACCCCAAGGCCCCCTGAACGCCCGAAACGGGCGCCGTGGCGCATCGCCATCGTCCTGTGGACGATCGCCGCGGCACAGCTCATCGTCGAGTTCCGCCTCGGGCCCGAAAGCCCGGCCGCCGAGCGACTCCTCGACACCGTGACATTCCTCCTCGTCGGCGCCGGACTGTGCTCCGTCACCACCACCCTCGTCCAGCGCCGCACCGTCGACCCGTACCGCGACTTCCTGGCCAGCCTCGACCAGCTCCACGCCGCCGGCTACCGCCAGGGCTACGACCGGGGCTACCGCGACGGCCACGACCCCGACCCCGGCAACGACGGGGGCGGGGGCGCCCTTCGGTAGCCCCGCAGACGACGCGCCTCTTCCCCGGCGCGTCTTTCCACCACCACCGACACCGAGGGGGGCGCATGGCCTGGGGCGAGAAGCGCGGCAAGGGTGAGTACCCGTGGACCGCGGTCTACCGCATCGGCACCAAGCCGAACGGCAGGCCCGACTACAAGAAGGACCCCGGCTTCGCCACCGAGAAGGCCGCCGAGGATCACGGCCGGCTCCAGGAGGCCGCAGTCCGCGCCGGACGCTGGCACGACCCCCGCCGCGGCGAGATCACCCTTGACGACTACTGGGCCAAGTGGCTCGTCGGCTACGACACCTCCGACCGGAACCTCCTCGTCCGGCAGACCCACTACAACCAGCACCTCAAGCCCCGCTGGGGCAACCGGGCCCTGAAGGACATCGACGCCCTGGACGTCGCGGCGTTCGAGAAGGAGCTGCGCGGCAAGGTTTCCCGCAAGTACGCGGGCAGCATCATGGAGCTACTGCGGATGCTCATGGAGGACGCACAGTTCGCCCGCCTGATCGAGTTCACCCCCGTACGCGCCCAGTCCCGCCGAGGCCAGAGGGAACCCTCGAAGGCCCGCGTTGGCCGCGTCACGGATATCCCCACGGTGATGGCAGTCTGCCACCGGCTGCCGGACCCCGAAGCCCTCATGACCCTCACAGCCCTGTTCACCGGCATGCGCTGGGGCGAGGTCATCGGCGTTCGCCGCTCGTTCCTCGACCTGTACCCGGCCCGCGGCGGCAAGAAGGCCCACGGCACCTACACCATCGACCCGGCCATCGGCGCCGTGCACCAGATTGGCGGCCGCCGCTTCTACGCGTGGCCCAAGGGCCGCAAGGGCCGCGTGATCGAGCTGCCGGAGTTCCTCGTCCTGAAACTCCTGGCCCACCTGGCGACGTTCCCGCCGGAGCGCGACCTGCTGTGGTGCACCAGCACCGGCGTCGCGTTCGACCGGAGCAACTACAACGACCGCCGGTGGCGCCCGGCGTGCGACGGCTGGGAGGGGCGCGACGCGGTCAAGGGGCGCAGCGCGCTGCTGCCGGCGCCCGCGGTCGCCGAGGGGCTCCACATCCACGACCTGCGGCACACGCACAAGACGTGGCTGGCCGAGGACGGTATCGAGGCGGTCGCGCGGGATGAGAGGCTGGGGCATGTGACGCCGGGCATGGACGGGGTGTACATCCACCCGACGCCGGCGATGCGGGCTCGGATCCTGGCCGTGCTCCAGGCGCGTTGGGAGAAGTATCAGACGTCAACAGCTTGACTCTACCCAAAGCTCCACCCATTTTCGGGTGGAGGCGCCGCTCACCAGGGCTTATGGAGATCAATACCACTCGGTTTACACCCGAGCGGTCGTAGGTTCGATCCCTACTGCGCCCACTCACATGTTCTAGCTGGTCGAGACCCACGTTCTTGACCAGCTAGAACACTAAGCGGCCCAAGTCGCGCGGTTGGACTACTCACATGAGTTCACATCCGTTCGCAGCCTCTCACATGAGTTCAACAAGATCGTTCCACCCGGGTTCCACCCATCAAGGGGTGGATTCTTCTCCGGTGCGCCCCGCCACCCTTCGCCGTGTCTCGCATCCCGGCGACCGCCTTCCCGCGTCCCCGGTTACCTCGTAACATCAGGGTTCGAACATACGTTTCCGCAGACAATCTGACTACGGAGTGCAACCATGGGCAACGACGACAGGTGCTCGATGTGTCACGGGACCGGCGTGGTCACCGTGACCGTCGAAGACGAGGAAGCCGAGACCGCGCACGACATCTCGGTGACGTGCAGCCAGTGCGGCGGATCCGGCAATAGGAGCTGACGTGGAACCAGGCGGGATCATCGGACATGCCGACGGCGAACCCGGCTTGGTGACATTCCGCTTCGACGGCCACGAGGTACCACTGTCCGTCTACTTCCCGACCGGCGCCTGGACCGTGGTCGTCTGCTGGCGGTGCGGCGACACCCGCAGGTTCGAGGGCGCCCGGTGCCCGTCGTGCCGTCCCGCGCCCCCCGTGGTGCCGTAGGGATACCGTGCGGCCCCCCGCGCTCACCACCGACGCGATCCCCTACCCGCCGTCCGAACTCTCCGACAGGCACCACTACGAGCTACGCCGGTGCCTGATCCCGGGCTGCCAGGCGTGGCCGCACCCGATGCAGCCGTGGGAGTGGGAGGTCGTGCAGTGCTTCCACCGCGGCGAGCCCGTGCCGCGCTACGAGGACGTCATGGAGACGTGGCACGGCGCGGCCACGTACCCGCACACGTACCTGGTTGCGGTCGTGACGAACTGGTGCCGGCGGGAACTGAACGAGGCAGTCGGGGAGTAGCGGCCGAACGGTCGCGCTACCCTGAAACCGGCGGACCGCGACGCCGGAGCCGACGCTGACGGCCAAGGTTCCCAGAACCCGCGGGTTGCTAGGCGGTCGGCACGCCCGGTCGAGGTGGAGTCGCAGACCGGGGCCAGGTAATCACCCGGGAGACTGAGAAGCCGAGGACGCCGGACACGGCCGACCGCTATGGCCCGAGCGTTCGCACGTCCGTTCTCTACCGATCAGAGGGCGCAAGCGAGTACCGTCCCCCCGCACACCACACCCACAATCCCTGGGGGGACACATGCAAGTAGGGCCAATCCTCGCCGTCGACGCCCTGTTCGTCTTCATCGCCTGGGCCATCGGCAGCAGCAAGGGCCAGGGCGCCACCGGCTTCATCCTCGGCCTGTTCCTCGGCCCGCTCGGCATGATCCTCGCCGGGTTCCTGAAGCCCACCGTCGAACTCCAGGCTAAGCGTGACGTCGCCCTCGAGGCGGCGCGGGAGAGGCTGCGCGAGGAAGGGCGGGCCCAGGCCCGCGCCGAGATGCAGGCACCACCGGCCGCCGAGTAGGCCAGAACGCGAAGCGGCCCCGCCCGAAGGCGGGGCCGTGCTCATCTCCAGCGTCAGGGCTTGGCCGTCGCCACCGTGATCACGATCGGCAGCGCCACCGACGCAGCCAGCGCGATGCCAGTGCCGATCCACACCGACCGCGACGTCGAGCGAGAATCCCGCTTGAGGGCCTCGATCTCGGCGTGCAGGTCCGCGATGATGGGTGCCGTGCCGTTCTCGAGCGCGCGCTGCCGGGCCTCGTGGTCGCCGACCTGCGTCAGCGCTGCCTGGGTCATCGTGGTGAGGTTCCGAACATCCGATCGCGCACCTGCGAGATCCGTTCGCATATCCCTGATCTCGTCGTACAGGTGCGTCACCATCGCTTGGAGTGTGGCCTGAGTGGTCGGGTCAACCGTCACGGCGAAGTCGCCCCCTCACCTCCTGGCTGGGCGCCCGCGGCCGGCGGTGCTGGGTTCGTGGCCGTGCCGGTTCCGTCCGGGTTGAGCGGCACCTGCATGGGCGGCATCGGCGGCAGCGGCGGCGGCGCCACGACCCGCACGGTCGCCGCGGCGTCGGAGGTGACCGTCGGCAGGTTCAGCGGCGACGGCGACGCGGTCGGCGCGAGGACGCTGGAGATCCGCGGCAGCGACTTCACCGGGAAGCCCTGCCGCACCGCCACCTCGAACCCGGCCAGCAGCGCGGCGACGAGCGGGTACCGGACCAGAGTCGACGACGCGATCGCCGAGGCGACCGGCTGGAACGCCAACAGCGCGGCCGCCAGCCGCAGCGCACGAACGATCTGACCCTTGACGTGCTCGGACATCACGCACCGCCCGCGTTCAGCGTGGCCGCGGCGGCCGTCAGCGCGTCGTGCATCTGCTGCGGGCTCACGCCGCCGAGGTTGTGCTGCTCGAGCACGGTGACGACCGCGGTCGCGATGGCGGCCGGGTCGGCGACGGTGATGACGCCGGCCGTTTTCAGGTCCGCCACGATCGCCGCCGACAGCGTCGCCGGGTCGATCGCCTGCTGCTTCAGCGCAGCGAGAATCTGCGCGCCCTGCGCCGCCGCCGCTGCCGCGCTCGCCGCCGCGTTGGCGAGGGTCTGGTGCACGTCCGGCTTGTCGCCGTTGCTGTAGGACCACAAGGTCCGGGCATCGGTGGAATCCAGTGCCATGTCTTCTCCTGAGATTGAGGCC
>Ga0134128_10000775_pt1 | contig 43328 bp, 59 predicted proteins | sample KB31754_FD_96462 | JGI IMG/M metagenome (GOLD analysis project Ga0134128, IMG submission 96462) | Terrestrial soil microbial communities with excess Nitrogen fertilizer from Kellogg Biological Station, Michigan, USA - KB3-175-4 | ecosystem: Environmental > Terrestrial > Soil > Unclassified ...
GAGGCCCCCACGGAGGCCCCCACGGAGTCCCGCACGGAGGCCCACACGGAGGCCCCCACGGAGTCCCCCACGGAGGCCCCCACGGAGGCCCGCACGGAGTCCCCCACGGAGTCCCGCACGGAGTCCCGCACGGAGTCCCCCACGGAGGCCCACACGGAGGCCCCCACGGAGTCCCCCACGGAGGCCCCCACGGAGTCCCACACGGAGGCCCACACGGAGTCCCCCACGGAGGCCCTATTACGTTTCAGGTCGTCGATGACCGACTTGGCGATGGGCGCCGCGAAGGCGCCCACGATCGGGGACGAGACGCGGACCACCACGTTCGGCCAAGGGATACCAGCGAATTCGTAGCACTTCCGCGCGCCGGATTCCCAGACCGCCCATTCCTCTTCGGTCAGTGGGGTTGTGCGCCAGCCGTATTCGATCCATTCGCGTGCCCAGGAGGCCATGCGGTCGTGTTGTGCTGGGGTGAGTTCGGTGAGCTTTTTCGTGGTCATTGGATTGCCTCGGGTTCTGGGACTGGTTTCCACGGTGCGAGCTGGCGTTGTGCACGCCGGATTGCTCGGCGTAGTCCGGCGCGGCGTTGGGTGCGGTACTGGCCGCCGGCGCGGCGGCTGTTCCGGTTGTAGGCCGGGCGCAGGTTGGCCGGATGGAGCTCTGGTGGCGCGATCCGGCGTAGCGTCGCGCGCTCGACCGGTGCTAGGTCTTCGGGTTTGCGTTCCAGCCAGTCGGGCAGCGGTTGACGTTTGGTGATCGTGCGCCGTTGATCGGCGAAGCGGGTCACTGCGGAGCCTCCAGGTCGCATGGCATCGCGATCGTGGTTTGTGCCGGGAAGACGTCGACGTGTAGTTGATCGCCTTTGGTGAAGCGGACTTGGGTCGCGATTTCCCAGACGGTCATGCCGTCGTCGTTGACTCCTTGGTAGGCGAGTTCGCAGGCGGTGATGGTGCCGTCGGCGTGGTGGATTGCTACGCCTTGTGGGCGGGGTCGCGCGTCAGTCGTCATCATCGTCGACTTCGCTGTCGGCCTCTTTGTCGTCGCCGTGGTCGAACAGGGCGGGCTGATCCTCGTCGGCGTCCGGCGGTTTTGGCTTGCCCTGTTCGTGGCACCACTGGATCTGAAGCGTTCGCGTGTAACGCATTTCGCCGTCTTTGCGTTCGATCGGGCCGTGCTCGCCGGTGCAGCGGGCCCGCACAATGTAGGTTCGGACGTCGCCGACTTCCGGTGGGTCGTCGAGCGCTGCCGTTGATTGGCCGAAGCTGAGGTAGGCGGGTGGTTGGTCTTCGGCGGCGAGGTCGGCGCGGACGGCGTCGAGCGCGTCGGTGGTGAGGACGTCGGGGGGTGCTTCTTTGTCGGTGATGAGGGCCATGGCTGGGTTTAACCTTCCTGATCTGTTGCGGGGCTGGATGATTCCGATTCAGCGAGGCTGGCTCGGTTGAGAATTTCTCGGATGATGTCCTGCGGGTCGACCTCGTCACCGTCTTCGTCGCGGCCGGACTTCCACAGCTTTAGGGCCTCGATGATGGACTCGGCTTCGGCGGACGTCAGCCCGGAGCTGCTGTCGAGTTTGAATCCGAGGATCGCGCCGGTGACGGTAAGCCGGTCGTTGCGATCCTTGAGGTCGAGATCGCGGAACAGGGCGTGCATCTGGCGGTTCTGCGCCGGGCTGGCCGGATCATCGGGCACCGGCGCTTCGTCCCCCGGCTCAGGGTCGCTGACCTGCTCGGTTTCCGGTTCTGGACGATTTTCTGAGGCCGCGGGTTGATCCTGTTCCGCGTCGAGTTTCGCCTGGGCGTCGGCGACCGCCTGGGCGCGCGCCGGATTCGGTTGCGCCGGCGCGGGCTGCTCGGGCGCCGGCGGTGTCTCACCGAAAATCTCGTCGACGGTGATCGGCTCCGACCGCTGCCGAACCGGCTCCCGCTGAGGCTCGTTGTCCCACCGCTCTGATTCGAGTTCCTCAGCACTGTAGGAGATACCGATCAGGACGTCGGGCGCCATCTCCCGGCAAACCTCGGCCTGCGCCTTGGCCTTGAGCATCGCCTGCGGGTCGGTGATGTACTTCATGTTCCCGACGATCGAGACCTTCTTTTTGCCGTCCCAGAACTTCTCGACCGTCACCCAGTCGTCCTCGACGTCCGGGCGGCACAACGAATCCGCGCCCGACGGGATCGGCACATACCCGGCGCGCTTCGCCCGCTCGATCGTCCACGTCGACCGGTACTCGTCACCGTCCAGATCGCGACCAACCACAGTCACCGACGTGTCGGACTGCTCGACGGTGCGAACCTTGTAGCCGCGAGGCTTCAACAGCGCCACCATCGTTCGCGCCTCAAGCGACGGCATGCCATGGATCGCGATCACACGCTGCAACGACTGGATCGGCGTCAGGCCGAGCTCGGCGCCATACAGGATCGCCGCGGTCGCGTCCTCTTCCTTCCGAAAGAACCGCTTCGGCACCATCGACGTGCCGACCATCTTGCAGGCCAAGTCGTACGCGGTCTGCATCATTTCGGCGTGCTGCAACAGCATCGCCTTCGCTTCCAGCGACGCCGGGCGAGCGGGCGGCAACAGCTGAAGCGACGAGTCGCCCAGGGTGGCGACTTCGGTTGTGGTCATTGGTGATTCCTTCCGGGCTAGGTGGTCGGTTCCGAAGATTTGGAATGTCACGCGGTGAGATCGTCTTCGATTTGGCGGCGCATCCACGCCGGGAACGTCAGCAGCGCGATGCCCTCATAGCCGGGCCACACACCGGTTTCGCGGCACTCGGCGAACAGGTCGATCGCTTTGCGGTTCTGGAGGCGCCCGAGCTCAATGTCTTCCGGTTCGAACTGCGCCGTCGAGACCAGAAACGGCGGATCCTTCTGCTGCACAATGAACATGAACGCGGCGTCCTCGGCCCCGGTGACTTCCCACAGACCGTCGATGTACCAGGCGGCCGACTGGTGGTAGCCGTAGTCGAATGCCGCTTTGACGAACCTGCGCGGATTCGCCGAGGCGGCTGTCTTGTACTCAACGATGATCGGCCGGCCGCGGGGAGCATCGGGCAGAAAGTCGGGCCGGAACCGTAGCCGCACGCCGGTCGCGTCGTCGTGCCAGTAACCGGACATCTCCGCGGACCCGGATTCGAGAAGCTTCGCCGCGATCTTGTGCTCAAACACCTTGCCGGCCATCCGCTGCGCCTGCTCGATCTGCGCCTTCAGCAGCGGTGCTTTGCCGAGCTCGTATGCGCGTTCGCGCTGAGCCTTCGCAGCATTGGTGCGCCAATCTCGGGCGTCGACCCGGACAAGCTGACCGCCTTTGCCGAGGACCATCTTGTGCGCGGCGTGCCCAAAGTCATATTGGGGCTTGGGATTTGGCGGCTCCAGCTGTTGGGCCATGAATTCTTGAGGTGTCAGCGTGGTGAGTGTCTTCGCGCCGGAGGACGAGAGGCTGTCGCGGTCGGCGTGATAATCCTCTTCCGACACATCAGGGTAGAGGCCGTCGTTGATTGGGACGCTCATGCGTTCGCCGCCTGCCATTGTGGCTTAGGTCCGCGCTTGCGGGGTGGCCCGTAGCGGGCGTGCCGCGCCTCGGTTTTGCCGATAATGCAGGCGGGGCAGGCTTTTTCATTGTTCCGCAGGTGGGCGGCGTAGCCGCGTTCCGTTCCGCATGGCGGCCGTTTGCGTGCCCGGGCGCGTCTCATGGTGTGGCGTTGTTCTTCGGTCGTGCCGCCCCAGACGCCGAACTGCTCGGGTCGATTGAGCGCGTGCTCGAGGCACGGGACGCTGACCGGGCAGGCGCGGCAGATGTTGAGCGCGGCCGCTGTGTTGGAGACGCCACGGATTTCAGGAAAGAAGAGTCGGTCGTCGGCGCCGCGGCATGCGGCTTGGTCCATCCAGGCGTTCGGGTCACTCATAGCCGACCTGCGTGGCGACGTTGTCGATCTGGTCTGGGCAGTGGTCGCGCAGCATCCGGCCGGCGAGCGCGCCCGCATCGAATTCGGTGTATCCCGCTGCGACGAGCGAGGTTTCGATGTCGAGGACGCGGTCACCGTGCCGAAGCGCGTAGCAGACGTTGACGTGCTGGCCCGGTGTCTCGGCGTGCGCCAGGGCGGGTAGCCACGCTGAGCACGTGATGACCGCGGCAGCGAGCAGCGCCCAGAACAGGCAGCGGATCACGAGGCGTCCTTCTCGGCGATCGCGCGCAGAACAGCTGGAGGCGCGAACTCGAACAACGCGTCGGCGAGGCCGTACAGGAAGGCCATGTCGGCGTCGAATTCGCTTGTGTCGTCGGGCGTGTGGTGGCGAATGTCGTGGGCGACTTGCCGGAAGTCGTCGGGCGTCCAGATCGGGGTGAGCTTGGGCGGTACGATAGGTGCCGACATCGGGAATCTGACCTTTCTGATGTTGTTGCCCCCGGGACCGTTCACGCGGACCGGGGGCACTTCTTTACCGGTGGGGCGTGTTTGGGTGCCCCGCACCGCCGGACAGGGGGGCGTCCTGGCGGTGCGGGGCGTCTTCTGCTGCGGGGCCGCGAGCCGTGCAGGCCACGCCGTCAGCAGAAGTGGGCAAGCCGAAGCGTTCCTCAATCAGCTGCCGTAGCGCGATCAACTCGACGTCGGTCAGCGCGGGTTCGGACGGCGTTTTGACGGGCGGACGTGGCACGGAAATCCGTGGCCGAGGCCCATACTCGTACGTTTGCCCTCCACTGCGGAGAACGGTCTCGTCGGCAGGAGGTAGAGGGCCGAGTCGGTCACCCCAGAGGCGTTCGCCAGCTTTCGCGACGTCGACGAGCGAGTAGGAACCGTTACCCTCGGCGAGATACCGCGCGGCCGCTGCCTCGTCGAAGTCGAACTCGTCTGGCTCCGTTGGTGTTTCAGAGGGCAACAGGTACTCAAAGAGCGCCTCGCACGCGATCCCGGCGAGCTTCCCTGCATACGCGGCGGCGTCGATTGCCGCGGCCAAAGCAGCGCGCGTCATGATCGCGCACCTGAGTGTGAAGTTGCGGGCCGAGCTCGTCCGGAAACAACGCAACAAGCCCCAGGCACCAGAGCTCGCTTATCCTCCCTGACACACGTCGTCTGAGGCACCGAACCCTCGTGGAGAGTGATGTTGACGTGTGCGAGGCTCGCTGCCGCACCAGCGAAGAATGATGTCATGCGATTCGGCTCCCCGTCGTTTCGACGTCGCCGATCAACCGGCCACGCTGAGCCGGGCTCACAATCCCGAGAAAACAGTTGGGACACAAGCAGTTATGCGGGAACTGTGGCGCGAAGAACGGCCGGAAGCAGCGATCACAGATGGCGCCTATCCGGCCGAGGCGACGCACATTCGCCAGCGGAAGCACGCTCATGAGATGGCCTGACATTCGGCGTGCTGAGCATTCCAGTCCTCGATCGCGATGTAGTCGTCGCCGTCGAGCTCACCCATGACCTGCATGACGGAGCCGCAGACGCATTGGGCGTAGTACTCCGGTGGCGGCGCGAACGACGCCTGGTGGTTGGCCCAGTCGAGCTCGGCGCGGACCTTGTCGGCGGCGTCGAGCACCGCGGCGACACCGGCGCGCCCGCGACCGGCAGCCATGAGGTCGTCGAGGCTGGGCATGGCGCCGCTCACGCGCTCGCCTTTGGCTGCTCGACGAGCTCGGCGATCGACACGCCGAGGTGGTCGGCGATCGCCTGCAGTTCAGACGCGCGGAACTCGACGCGGCCCAGGAGTCTCTGAGAGAGGCTCTGGCGGGTGAATCCGAGTACAGCTGCGATGTCGCCCTGGGTTTTTCCGCGGCGGGCGATCTCGGCCCTGACGTTGGCTGCAACATGCGATTGCATCACGAGACAGTGTCTACACGTTCAGAGTGCATACGTCAACGACCATTTGCACGCTGAGCGTGTCATAATCGAAGTTATTGTGAAATTAACCTGCTATTCGCACGCTAAGCTTGCAAAGTGCGTGAGTTACACGCAAAGTAGGTGACATGGATACAACACACGCGACGGCGGACACGCTCGACGCGTCGCTGCCCTCAGTGGCAGCCGCGCGTCTGCGCGGCTATCTCGCCGAGCGCAGAATCAGTCACAAGACATTTGGAGAGATGGTCGGGTGGGACCGTGGCCGATACCAGCTGCGCCTCGCCGGCAAGGTGCCCCTGAATCTGGCGGACCTCGAAGAGATCGAGGCCCGCGCCGGTATCAGCGCGATCTATCTCTTGACGGGTATCACCAACAGTCCGCCGCTGCCCCCTTCAAGCGGACCTCGGCCCAGCCCTGTGCGGCGCCTCCGGCAAACAGGTCTGGCGGTCGTTCCAGCGGTTAACAATGACGACGGCTTAAGTGACGATGCCCAGTACTACGTAACTTTGGCCGAGGACCTGCTCCCCCGGGTGGAATCGAACCACCAACCCTCCGGTTACTGGCTTTTTACAACCCCTGTTGGATTATCTAAGTCTCCGGACGTCTGTTCTATAGAACAGGACCAGGTTGCAGCATGATCACGAATCGCTGCGAAGAACCTGTAAACGCTCCCGCTACTGACGCCGTGATAGTAGACATCGGCGCTATGGAACGCGGACGTCTATTACCCGAAGAGTGGGGAGACGCGATCGCCGCGTGGACCGGATGGCTGACCCTGCGGGGCATCAGCGAGAAAACCATCCGTCTGCGCCGCCAACATCTCCAGATGGTTGCCCGGCGGTCGGAAACCCTGGCGCCTCGTGAACTCACCCGCCCGCTGCTGGAGTCTGTGTTCGCGGGGCAGCGGTGGTCGGCGGAATACCGCAAAAGCATGCGCAGCTCCCTGGTGACGTTCTACGAGTGGGCGATCGCGTCCGGCGTCGCCGCCGACAACGTGGCGGACTGCCTGCCCAAGGTGAAGACGCCCCCGCCGAATCCCCGCCCGGCGCCCGATCATGTCTGGGCGCAGCTGCTCGCCCACGCACCCATGCGCGAGGCGATGATGGCCAAGCTGGCCTGCCACGTCGGGATGCGCCGCGACGAGGTCTGCCGCGCGCACCGCGACGATCTGATCGAGGACCTGGGCGGGCACTCCCTGATCGTGCACGGAAAGGGCGGCAAGCAGCGCGTGGTGCCGCTCGACGCGGACACGGCGGCGCAAATCATGGACTTCTGCGACGGCGGCTTCCTGTTCCCCGGCCGCATCGACGGGCATATCAGCGCCCATCATGTCGGGAAGATCATCAGTGCATTGATGCCCCCCGGGTGGACGATGCACAAGCTTCGGCACCGGTACGCAACCCGCGGCTACGCCGGCACCGGGAACCTCCGGGCCGTCCAGGAAGCACTCGGACATGCCTCGGTGGCGACTACCCAGCGGTACACCGCTGTTTCCACCCGCGAGGTCCGCGCCGTGTCGGAGGCAGCGGGGGGGAAACTGCTCCTTTTCCCAGCCGCGGTCCCGGAAACAGGCGCATGATGACGCCCATGAAAACGACATTGCTCATCGCCGCGGCCATCGCCGCTACCGCATGCGCGCCGTCCGTCCACGCTGACGACACCGACACGACCTACCTCAACGCCCTGCACGGACACGGCATCAGCAATCAGAACGGCGACGCCGGGTTGATCGACCTGGCGCATAAAGTCTGCGCCGCGCTCGCGGACGGCATCAGCATGAACGCGCTCGAAGACGCGGGCGACATGAACGAGCGCAACGGGTTGTCCGATGACGACGTGAAGGTCATTGTCAAGGACGCCGCCGCTTCCTACTGCCCGGAATACATCCCGTAGAGAGGGTGCGCCGATGGACGAAACGGAGCTAGCGGCTACCGCAAAAGCGGATGCCTCCGATACTGAGTTGTTGCCGCCAAGGACGGTGCAGCGGCCGGAGCTCGCGTACAGCGCCGAGGACGAGACCGATGACTTCGGCGACCTCTGGAGTGAGGATGACGACCACGCCTACGCGTGGGGCACCGTCAAGATGTTCGCCGCGCTTATGGCGATCACTATGGCCGCGTCCGGGGTGGTCGGCTACGTGTGGTGGAGTCACCACCGCGGCGCGGCGCCGCTTCCACCGGTGACCTCGTCGGCGCCGAGCGCCTTGCCGTCGGGCCCCGACGACCGCATCGTGCCGTCGACGGCACCTCCAGTTCAGCCTCCGACGACGCACCCGCCGCGACCGCTGCAATTCGACTCCCGCGGTGTACCGATGATGCCTGATAACCCCACTGCGCCGGAGCTTCAGCAGATTCTCATTGCCGACCTGGATAACGCCGGCATCCCGTATGCCGACCCGAGAGGCGCGGTAATCGATGCGGACAGCGTGTGTCAGTACCTGAAGAGCGGTCATCATCGTGGCAGCCAGATGTTCGCGTGGATACAACAGACTCATCCGGCGCTTACTTCTGATCAGGTGGGCAAGTTCGCGGGAGCGTCGGTCGGGGTTTACTGCCGCCAGTTCGGTTATCTGTTCAATCAAAGCGTCGGTAGCGATGACGCCACGTCCTAAGCACAAAGACGGCTAGTCGCGCCCGGCCAGCGTTACTATTCAGACGAGGCCGCCAGGTGCTGGGAACACCGGACGGCCCCTAACCGCCCCTGACAAGGACAGGAGGGCTAGCAGTGGATGCTACCGATATCACCGGCGTCGACCACCCAGTGATGGATCAACGCACCGAGGTCATCTTCGGCGCACCCGTGCACGCGTGGAGCCGACCCCACCCGCGCGCCGAAACCAGCCCGGAAGGATTCCGCCGCAACCATTACCAGGTGGTGTGGCGTGATGGCGCCACCATCTACCAGAGTCACGCCGAGTACCCGATCACGGAGATGGAACGGGACATGTTCGTGAGCGTCATCGCGGTCATCCGCGCCACCCGGCGCGGTACACCGTGGCCGTTCGCCGGCATCGGCATCACCGACGCAGGCCCATCACCGTACGGCTGGCTGTGGGACGACACCGCAGAACTCGCCGAAGCCGACTAAACCTAGGGGAGCAAAACATGGACGATGGCAAATGCCCAGACTGCGGCCATCTCAAGCTGTGCCATCTCACACCCGGCAACTGGGTCAACGGCGGTAGCTGCAACGTGTGCAGCTGTCAGGACCATTATTCCCGCAGCAAGACCTAACGCATGGTTATCGGTAGGAAGTCACACCAGTAACAGGAGGTAGCAAACATGGACGACGTGTGGCATGTGCCATCAGATGAGAATTCAAACGAGATAGTCGAAATCCGCCCAAGCATCGTGATTAAGCCAGACGTTGCCCGCGACCTCATCATCCAGGGGATACGCGACGACCTCGGTGTCCCGTTTAACGGCGACCAGCTATTCGAGGGATGCATCAACCCACAGGAGCTTGCGAACGCGATCTTGAACCGGCTGGCGGAGGGATAGGACGAGATGAGCGAAATGGAAGCCCTGATAAAGACGTTGGACGCCGAGATTGCGGCTGTCCGCGGCAAGGGTGATGCTGAGGCCGACCCGATCGAACGAGAGCTACTGTTCGCCCGCTGGGAGGGCTTGTGCCGTGCCCGTTTCCTAGCGAAGCACCCGGCGAGTTGCCTGACGTAAGGCACGAATCAACGCGGATTTATCAGACAAACCCAGCAAATTTAGGAGCACGCATGGACGTTGGACTTGGCTGGCAACTTGCAGCACGCGCTACAGAACGCAAGCTGGCTGGTACGAGCGAACGGATCGAGGAGATTGATCGGATGCTGTTTGATGCCGGGGTGCTGACCCTCGGCGCAACCACCAAGCAACTCCGCAAAGAAGCGGACAGCAAGATCATGGACGCCCGCGTGAAGCTAGAGCAGCTTCGCAAGCAGCTTTCGTAGCGCGACATTATCGGCACTCAACGGAGGATGAAATCAAAGCATGTCCGTTTACGAACTCCCCACTATCGCCGCTGACAGTTGGCAGGCCGCATGGTGCGCCCACTGTCCTCATCCGCTAGGTCACCATGGGCCGATGGGGCATTGCTTGGCTGACATCGAACACGAAACTTGCAGCGTTAGCTGCAAGTGCCCCGGCTACGAACCTGGTTCCAGCCCGTGCCCTGCCTGCTGGGAACCGCTTCCATCCGCAGACACGTCGCGTTGCCAAACCTGTGGTGTCGACCTGACGTAAGGCGTACTTATCGGCCCAGCGGCAGCGGGTCAACGCCGGCCGCCACCGCCACGAACAACAGCACCACCGCCGCGATAACGCCCATCGTGAGCAGCAGCAGCCCGAGCAGCACCGCGCTGGCGCAGAGCATCGTCCACGCAACGCCGATGGCGTTTCTCATGGCTCAGCCTCCCGATGGGTTCCGCGGCGGCAACACTTTCGAGACGTGCCCGTACTCGGGTTCGGCTCGGACCTTGGCCTGGTTGCTGCGCATACCAGTGACGGGCATGAACGGGACGGCGGGGATCGCGGCCTGGTAGCGGTCTCGGTCGCGCGGCGCCGGCGCGCTCGGTGTGTACGGGGTGTTTTGTGGTGGTGGCTGCGCCCAGGAGGGTGGTGTCGCGGCGCCCATCCATCGGCCGGCGTTTCCGGTGGCGGCCTTGACCGGCTCGGCCGCTGGGACGGTGACGTTGGCGCTGGTGTTGCCTCCGGTGGCGTGGCCGGCGTTGGCGATCGCCCGGGCGCTTTCGGTGGTGGCAGCGGTGATCATCGAAAACCCGAGCAGCCCAACGAGAAGCGAGATCCCGCTGTCGAGGTAGGCGCCGGACGAGATGAACCCGAGCCCGATGGGCGACGTCAGGAGGTCTGCCAGGTTGCCTAGTGGGTCGCCGGGGGTGAAGCCGGGGATGAGTTGCTGTATGAATTGCAGCAGCGTGGTCTGCGCCGGCGGCGCGGCCGGCGCAGCCGGGCTGCTTCCCGTGGTGGTCTGCGGTGCCGGGGTGAACTGCGGCAGCCCGGCCGTCGCGGCGCTCGATGCCGCGGCATAGGCGTTCATCGCGGCCGCGTCCTGCGCCCACATCTCAGCGTACTGCGCTTCCACAGTGGCGATCGCGGGTGTGTTCTGGCCGAGCAGGTTCGTAGCGACCAACTGCAGCAAGAGAGTTCGGTTCACGGCGATCACCGGTGGCGGCACCGTCGCGGCGAACGCCGACTCATACACTGCCGCGGCGGCGCTAGCTTGGGCGGCCGTTAATTCGGCTGATAACGCCGTAGACGTCAGCCAATGCCCGTAGCCGGTCGCTGTACGGATCATCGCCAACGATGACGGGCCAGTCCATATCGTCGAGATCTCCGCGATCGTTGACTGGTAGTGGGCCGCCGCCGTGGACAATTCGACCGCTAGCATGTTCCATGCTTGTCCTGCCTCGATTAGTGGGCCCGCGCCGGGCCCGGCGTAGATGAGGCCCGAGTTGATCTCGGGTGGGAACGCCGAGAAGTCCATCGCCAGCCCACGCTTACCTGTTCAAGTGCTCGCGCGCCGTGACGACCGCGGCCCGGGAATCCCGAACATCTTTCGCCGACAACTCCCCCGTATACCGGTCACCGTTCTTCGTCATACGGGACAGCAGCATCTCCACCACATCAATCAGAGAGAACGCCGCGATACGCACATTCCTTAGACCAGAACGACATTCGTCATAGTCATCGTGCAGGGCCTCGTAGCGAGCATCCGCGGACTCAAGGGCCGCGTGCTGCGCCGCCAGCTGTGCTTTCGCCAACAGGTCGCGGCGGGTTTCGTCCGCGCTGAGGACAGCTTCCTCAGTTTCGTATCTGATGCGGGCCGTGTCGGCTTTGGTTTTATCCAGTTCGGCTCGGCGCATGCGCCAACCGAAGAACCATTGGACGAGTCCGCTGGTGATAATGGCGACGATAAACGTGCCAACGAGTTGGAGAAACTGCTGGCTCATTTCCGCGCCGGCTTAAACTGGGCGCGGAGTTTGGCGGATTGCGCGAACTTATATCCAGCGATGACGCACATCGGGGGCGCCTCCTGTAGGCCCATGTGCCCGAAGATGCCCTCAGCGAAAATGATTAGGCCCGCAGTCAGGAACACGAAGCCGCCCAGGAAGATGAGAGTGCTTGTGAGGCGCGGCCTGTTGTTGGCTATCGCCGCTAGTTGGGCTGCGGACAGGAGAACCAAGCAGATACCCAAGCCGGTCCCGTTATGCGGCAGCTGGTGAAAATACGACCAGGACGGCCCGTAAAAGTAGGCCGGTGACAGGATGTACCACAACCCCAGAAGCTGCGCCAGGACAGCGAAATTGACGTATATCGACTTGTCCCACGCGCGCTCCGGCAGGAAGCTACTCGGGTCGACTGGCGGTGACAAGAGGGGACCCCTTCTGCCCGACGGTGATGCTGGATAGTGATGTCACCAGCGACAGCATCGCCCCCGAGATCGCCATGCCTGCAATGACTTTCCACGGCAGGTGCCAGGCATCGACGAGGGAGCCGCCCATGGCGGTCGCCGCGCCGATGCCCGCCCCGCGGATCACCAGCTCCAGGGTGCTCTTCCAGAAGGCGACGCTGAAGATGGTTTCGGACATCAGAGGTCGGCGACGACCGATTCGGCGAACTTGAGTGCGTTGTCGAGGTCGGTGACAGCCGTCTTGACTGACGCCGGGATGGGTAGCAGCGCGTCGTATTTGGCGACGATCGCTACCACTTCCTCGACCTTTTCGATGTCGGCCTGGACCTCGGCGAGGTTGAGGCCGGAGAGGACGTTTGCCATGTGCGCGGTTCCTTTCGGGGTTACGAGCCGGGCGCGGGTGCGGGGGGCTCGAGGTTTTGCAGCGACGTGATGGCTGCGGTGACGGCCGACTCGTCGGCAGCGGCCAAGGTGACTGACTGGCCGGCGATCAGCTGCTGGATGTAGGGCGCGAGCACGTTCACCGCGGCGGTGATCTCCGCGGCGAAGTTGTCGAGGTCGGCCTGGGCGATCTGCACCTGGCCGGTGGGTTCACTGCTGGTCATGCTGTTCCTTTCGGAGGGGTTGGCGGCTGCGGATGTGCAGCCAGTTGCTGCAGGCCGTGGATGGCCTGCCGCAAGTTATGGGTGCGTGCGGGCGGTAGCCGCCGGCACGGTGGGAATGAGAATCGGGCGGTGGGAAATTCGGCCTTGTCGATGCCGTGCGCGAGCAGCACCAGTCCGCCGACGCCGATGAAGACGCCGATGACAATGCCGAGAATGAAAGTCACAGTGCAGCCGCCAATTCCATGAGGTACTGCGCGGCTGCAGCGACGCAGCCCTGGTTGGCGTACTGCCAGTGAGGTGCCCCGAGCCCGGCCGCCGCGAAGGTGATTCCGTTGACGATCTCCTCGATCATGCCGATCGGCACCAGCAGGTCCGCGGCGATGTCGACGAAGGTGAAGAACGATCCGTTTTCGATGAAGCTGTAGATCGAGGTGCCGACCTTCCCGGGGTCGGCCTCCGCGGTCCAGGGCGTGGTTCCCACGGGCGCGGAGGCGTAGAGGTCGCCGGGCAGTGCGAACGACATGACGATCGGCTTCCCGAACTGGTTGGGCTGATTGGTTTGCGCCTCAGTGAGGTCCAGCGGCCCGGCGATGCCGCCGGTGACAAAGCCGTCCTCAGTTCCAGGAACCGGGATCTGTTGGAAAACATTGCCGTTGGCCACGCCGGGGCAGCGCATGGGGTCTCCGAAGTTCACCACCGACAGCAGATCGGGTAACCGGTGGTGCAGCACGCCGTCTTCGGCGAGGATGTCCTGCTGGTAGACGATCCCGGTGGCCAGTGCGCCCTGCGAATAGCCGGACAGCGAGAACGGGCCCGACGCATGCACGGGGGCCTGGTAGTCGGCTGATGCGGGACCGCCGAGCGCCGCGATAATCTGCGCCCGCGCGTTCTGCACCGACGGGTTCATCGGGAACACCGCGGCCGGGTAGCCGATGGGCTGCCAAATCCACGGCGGCCCAGCGGTTTCGAGCCCGTCGAGTTTGTCGGCGACGATTTGCCAGGGGTTGATGCCGCCGACCATACTGCCGAGCATTCCGGAGAAGCCTGCTGTCGAAGCGGGATCGGGGTCGCCGGTCCCGTTGACGGTGATCAGGACCGGCGTGGTCACGATGCGGCCGGCGGCTTGTAGTTGACCGAGTTGGGCTCGTCATCGAGGATTGTCGGATCCTGCTTGTAGACCCATTTTGTGATGGCGCACAGCATGTCCCAGGCGTCCAGCTGGTCGCCGCCCTCGACGAAGGTGTGTTTGCGCGTGAAGATCTTTGCGAGGGTGACGATCTGGTCGAGCAATGACGCTGACTCGTTCGAGCCTTCGGTAAAGGCGTAATCCTTTAACAGGCCGAGGATGTCGGCTTCGTAGAGCATCGCGACTTTGCGGTTCCCGAGCTGGTTGCCGTTGCCGTCTGTGCCATCGAGCTTGTCGGACACCGATTGGGCTGTGGCGTTGACATTGGGATCGGTCATGAGAATGTTCCTGTCGTGAAGAGTTGTTGAAGTTCGGCCGGGGTGCCGAGGAAGGCGTTGCAGTCCACCGAGAATCCGGCGATGATCGCGCGGTCGGTGAACTGCCATGCGGCGGGCGTGCCGCCGCCGTAGGGAGTGAAACCCTCGCCGCAGTCGCCGCCGGCGCTGGCGAAGATCGACGAGGCGTAATTGGCGCCGGAGATCGGGTAGGCCGACGACACCAGTCCGATCTGGTTGGCTGCGAGCTCGCCGAGGTCGCCGCCGCCGACCTCCGACCAGTACCACTCAGGGCAGTAGCCCAGCGTGATGTTGACGCCGCCGGCGTTGAAGCCGTTGGTGACGTTCCAGAAGTTCCCGAGGTTGCCGCTGTTGGCTTCCCAATCGAACATCGCGTTAGGACCGCCGCCGTTGTCATTCCACGTCGCCGCCTGGGCACCAGGGTCGTCGGTGGTGACGTAGTGATACCCGAGGCACAGCAGCCCGTTGTCGGCGCACCAATCGCGCACCGGCGGCCAGAAGGGGTCTTCGTAGTAGGAGCCTTCGCTGACCTTGTGCACGACGGCCGAGAAGCCCTCGGGGACAAGCTGGCTCAGGAAATACAGCGCGTCGCCGACGCTGCGCCAGTTGTTGTTGGAGACGTCGGGGTAGAACAGCGCGGTGCTGTCCATCGGCACAGACTCCAGCGGGGGCGGCGCCGGAGCCGGGCGCACTTCGCCCTCGGTCTCGGTCCAGTGGTCGGCGTGCGCAAGCCGGTCGGTGTAGCGCACCAGGCCGTCGTGGCTGCGTTGCACCGACCAGCGGAGGCCGTCAGGGCTCGGTACTGCGACGGCGAATGATCCTGCTTGGTAGCGGATTTCGCCGACGTGTTCGGGTTCTCCGTTGTCGTTCATTTAATCCTCATCTCTGAATAGCGCGGCGAGGAACGCCGTTCCGATGTAATTGGCGAGAAGCACTGCGGCGATGGTGGCCAGTAGCCAGCCCCACCAGGGCATTAGCCGATCCGCTCGCCGGGGTGTGCGTCGTCGGGCCGGGTGCCAGCCTTCCCGGGGCCCTGGTCGACGCCGTCGACGCTGACCTTGGCGCGCGGCTTACCGCGTGGGGCTTTGGCCATCACGGGCCCCGTGTTCAGCTCGGGCAGATCGTGCGCCAGCTTTTCGAAGTCGACGCCGGCCGGCCCGTCTTTGAACATTTCGGCGGTTAGCGCCACGACGGCCACGGTGTTCATCGCCTGATAGAACGGCGCGGTGATGGCGCCCTCGCCGCCCCAGGTGGGCAGCTGAGCCTCGTTGTAGCTGCTCGCGCCCCACGGGGGGATGTAGTGGCCGCCGATGATCTGGTGACGCCCCTGGACTAAGTGCCATGCGTGACCGGCCTCGAACTGCTCCTCGGCGTAGTCGGGCACCTGGATGCCGATGCCCACGATCTGGAACAGCGACAACGCGATCAGCATTTCGTCCCAGTCGCCCGGCGTCAGCCCGGCGTAGGCGATGACCTTGTGCCCATTGCCGTCCGCGTCGATGATGCCCGTCGACTGCCGATACTCGAACAGTTCGTGGACATCGGTACCCTGGTCGGTCGGGTTCGGTGGTGCATCCGGGTTGGTGATGGCCGAACCGTCTTCGTTGAAGCCTTCGATCTCCGGCCCCGGCTCATATCCGGTGATGGCGCTGTAGTTTTCGGCGGCCGTCTTGTCGGTGAAGTTGACCGTCACACCGCGCAGCGCGTTGACGTAGCGGACCTCTTCCTGGCTGCCGGCGATCGCGCAATCGCCGAGTGTGGCGTTGAGGTACAGCTCGGGCTTGACCAGATCCGCGTGCCCGAGTGGGTATTTCAGCGATTCGACCGTCGGTAGGTCGGAGGTGTAGTAGCGGGACAACATCAGCCGCGGCTGCGCCTGAACTGGCTTGAGGCCGGTCTTGTACTTCCCTGTCCATGTGCTCACTGCTTCGCCTTTCGGATCATGTTGGCGTGGATAGCGTTGATGCGGATGCGCGCCTCGGCTGCTCGGGCGGCGTTGATGGTGACGGTCAGCTCGTTGTCTTGGAGGTGCTCGGCGGCATCGCTCCAGTTCGTCGACCCGCTCACCAGGACGGTCCCGTCGATCGACATCAGCTTCATGTGCATGATGCGGCCGTGCTCGCTGGTGCCGATCGCCACCGAGGTGTTGGGAAAGTCTGTGGCGGCCAGCAGTTTCCGCTCGTGGACGCCGCCGGCCTGTGAGCTGTCCAGGGTGAGACGTACGCGGATCGCCGGGTCGGCCATCTTCGCTTTGATCGCGGTGACGAGCTCGTCGTCGTCGAGGCCGTACATGGCGACGTCGATCTCGTGGCGCGCGGAGTTGATCAGGAACAGCAGCGCGCCTTTGAGGTCGTCGACCGGCGAGTAGAAGGTTCGGACGTCGGTCGGGTAGCCCGGGGGGAAGGGTTGCGCTTTGAACTGGTCGAGGATGGCGAGGCTGTGCAGCGGGTGCGGCGTGCTCACCGCGGGTCGTTCTTGTGCAAGATCGACAGGACGAGCCATTCGCCGATCGCGCCCATCGCTATCGCGCCCAGAATGACTAGCAGCGAGTACAGCAGCTCGGCGAACATGGCACCCTCAGGGCATCTCGTCGAGGCCGTGCGGCCATTGAGTGACGTAGCCGCGGCCCTCGTCGTCGGAGGGCCCGACGTGCTCCAAGGCGTGCTCGGTCATCAGCCGGATTGATTCGGCGCGGTCCGCCGCGGGCTCGTCGTCGGTGCTGGGCGATGTGATGTTCCAGCCGGTGTCGGTGCGTGTGGCCGTCACCAGCAGCGTGCCGACGCTGTCGTAGAGGTGCATAATGTCCCTGCCGTGCGGGACGATCCGGTGATCGGGGATGACGTCGAATGCCATCGCAGGCTCCTATGCGGTTATCTGGGGGGTGACGGTGATGGATGCGCCTGTGCCGCTGACGGTGACGTTTCCGCCGGTGAAAGTCGTTGAGCCCACGAAGGTTCCCGACGTGGACGTTGAGAAGATGCCCGACTCGACGTAGGTGCCGGCCGCGCAGGAGATGCTCACGCTCGACCCATTCACCACACCAGTGGTGCCCGGCGTCCAGGTGGTTTGCACGCGGGCATAACCGCCGCCCGTAGCCTCGTTGGCGCCGGTAGTCCCCGCTGCCGCGGTGTGCAAGCTGATGTAAGCACCCAGCGCATAGACGGCATTCGCTGACGCTTGATGTGTTGTGTTGGGAATGCCCACTTCTGGTGCCTTTCTACGGATTGAGAGGTAAAGCTATGCCGCCCCAGGGCTGCGATCCGGTCGCGCTGAACGTCACACTCGAAGCCCCGGCGGCGTAGCCCATCACGGCTGACAGATTGTGGCTTGACACGAATGCCGCGTTGTATTCCTGGGTTTGGTTGTAGGCGGTGAAATTCGTTGTATAGCCGCCGAATGCCTGCGCGATCACCTGGCCGCTCGCGGATGAGACCGTCATGCTCGGGTTACCCGATGCGCCGCTGGCCGTGGTCGGGGTTCCGAACGACGCCACGTTGGTGAACGACAGGGAATTCGCCGACGTAGAAGCAGAATTGGACGCAGTGACAGCAATCGTCTGAGCGCCTGTGGGCGGGTTCAGGAGTCCGAAGACGTACACCGAGGTGAAGAATCCGGAACCCGATTCATAGTTGGAGATCACACCCAACTGGCTCATAGACGTTGTGCCAACCTTGGCGGTAATCGTCGGGGATGAGTTAGCGATGAAGGGCTGAACGAAAGCGACGATTGCGTTGGCGGCGGCGCCGATGGTGTGCGACCAGCTCGGCCCGGTCGTGGTGCCCGTATATCCAGCGCCGACAGCATCGAACGCGATGGGAACCGTGAACCCCAGGGACGGTGGTACCGCGAGGCTGAACGCGCCGGTGGACGCTGACGCGCCGCTGACACCCAGCGTCGGTGCGACGGCGAGGTTGAATCCCGCAGGGACAACGCCAGATCCCCCGAATGCCAGCGACGGCGGCACCGCGAACGCCGTGCCGGCGGCCAGATTGCTGTTGTCGCTGAATCCAAGGGTCGGGGCTACTGCGAGGTTGAACCCTGCAGAGGAGGTGGTCATCGCTATGGTAAACGCCAGCGACGGACGCACTAACAGGCTCGAACGGGCTGCGGCAGGAGCTCCCAATGTCGGAGCGACGGCTAGCGTGAAACCGACGTTCACCTTGGGCCACCACCCCTGAAGCGGGGGCCCCGTGTTCACAGGTTGCCCAGTATTCGCAGGCGGCGGAGTGCTTCCTAGCGTAAACGGAAGGGTGTACGGGAGCGGCACTACTGCGCCTCATGCTCGCGGACGGCCACGATCATCGCCCGCATCCGCGCCGTGTGGTCGGGATCGTCGTAGTTGTCGGCGTGGTGAGCGATCAGTGCTTCGATGCGCGCCTCGTCTCGGACCTTGGCGCAGTGCAGCTCGACGCCATCGGTGAACTCGATGCCCCACAAGTCGTCGCGCACCGAGTAGACCCGCGTAACCTGATGTGCCACTTGATCTGCCATTACGACTGCCTATCCACGATCCACGCCTGGCCGATGGCGCCGGCGAATCCGAACTGAAACGCTGCACCGCCGGTGCCACCACCACCGGGTGGGTTGCCTACGCCGCCGATCGCGTTGGTGCCGCCACCGAAATAGGTCTTGCTTGACGGCCCCGATGCTGGCCACACCTGGTTACCGGGCGACAAGCCCCACGACGTCAGGTTGTTGATGGCGTTGCCGGCCAGACCTCCGGCGGCGGTGAGGGTTTGGACGGTGCCCGATGCGTCGTGCCAGGAGAAGGTTGTCGCGGTTCCAGGGTTACCTGGCGTGAAGTAGGGACCGCCCGCGCCACCAGTTCCGATGGTGATGGTGATGGTGGCGCCGGCGGCGATACCTGTTGGTCCGCTGGTGCCGACGGTCAATGTTGTTGCTGCCCAGCTGGCGCCGCAGCCGCCGGGGCCGTTACCGGCGCCTGTCTCACCTTCACCACCGCCGCCGCCGCCGACGATGACGAGATCGACATAGACGTCCCAGGATTGGATCGTGTAGGTGCTGTTGGTGGTGAAGGTGTTTGATTGCGGGACAAAGACGGGGCTTGGTGTGGCGGAGCTTTCAAATCCGACATAGGGCACGTTGGCGTTGGTGAAGGTGAGCCGGGAGAACGCTATGTTGCCGGTGCCGAGGCTGCCTGAGACGGTCCCGGTGAAGGCAGCTTGATTCGCGGTCGGATGGTTGGGCATCGTCACCGCGGTGCCCGACGCCGTCTGCCCGTACAGGGTGATGACCGATCCGCTGCCGGTGGGCGGTGAGAACGCCAGCGCGAGCGTGTCGCCGAGTTTGCAGTTGGTGGCGAAAGCGGATGGCAAGATAAACGCTGGACTGCTGGACAATTCGGCCTGGAGCCCTGTTGTCTGGCCGAGGTAGTCGAGCACGCTATTGGTGAAGTCGACCTTGTAGACGTTGACCGAGAACCCGGTTGGGGATCCCGACGAGCTGGCGACAAACCCCACCGTGTTCGCTACCATCGCTTGCGAGAAACGCACGAACGTCACCAGAGGGGCCGAGCTGGTGTTCAGCGTCATCGGGATCATCTGCGGCTGGAACGTGATGTTGGACTGGGTGGTGTTGTCCATGCCGTAGGTGAGTGGCTTGGCGTTCTGGTAGTTCACCGTGTTCGCTGTGGTGTTCGATTGATTGACGAACGTCCACAGCGGCGACGTGGAGTTGATGCCGATGTCGTTCATCAGCTGCGCAAGCCATGCCAGGCCGCCGGCGTCGGCGACGTCGCCGCCCAGCGCCGCGCCGAGCTGGTTGATCAGCGCGTCGAATGTGTCGACGAGGTTCTGTGAGCCGTCAGGCCCCTCGATGGACGTCGCCGTGTACTGGCCTGTGGTGGTGTTGATCCCGAACAGCGTCTGTACGATCTGTTGCAGCGTGGCCTGCTCGGCGAGCTCGATGCCGGTGGTGGTCGTGATGTAAGTGCTGTATGCCGACTGCAGCTCGGTGATGTAGGTCGACCAGCTGGTGAAGTTTGTCGTCGCGGTCCAAACCGATTGCCAGAACGTCGTGAAGGCTGCGGCGTTGGCCTGCGCGTCGGTGTTCAGTTGGCCGGCGAGGGCTTCGAGGTTCGGCAGCCAGCCGCCGGTGACCAGCGTCGTGCAGGCGTTCCACCAGACGCTGCCTGTCAGCGCATCGGCGGTGACGGCGATCTGAAACTGCACGAAGCCGACACCCGAAGTTGGCACCGTGTAGGCGCCGGCCAGCGAAGTCCACGTCGTCTGGCTTGCGCCCGGCGACGTGATCTCCTGAATCCCCACCGGGGTACCCGCGGTCTGCGGGCCCGTCGCCGTGGTGCCCGGGTAGGGCACGATCTGCAACTGGATCGGTGATGTGCCCGAGTTGATTGTTAGTCCGGACCACTGCACCACTGCAGCGACGTCGACGACCTGGCCGGCCTGGACCGGGAAGATCACACCCTGCACGGCCCAGAGTTGGCCGTTGGCCGTGATCTTCGGCGAGCCGCCCGACGTCACGCCGCTGACCGGATCGGTGTAGGTGACCGTTGAGTCCCACGCCACGCCGCCGCCGTTGTGGGACACGGTGCCGATCGAGTTGGCGTTCGGGAAGTTCGTGACCGGCTGCGGGCTGGCCGGCGTATTCGAGATACTCGGCGCGGAGATTTCGGCGTAGAGCGCGGCGCCGGTGCTGCTGCCGAAGAAGTCCTGTAGGAGCGCCAGAACCCAGTTCTGCGCCGTGGTGGCCGTATTGCTGGCATCGGTTGCGGTGCCCTGCGCGCCCTCGGCGGTGGCCAGCGCGTTCGACGCCGCGGTCTCGAGCTCGTTGGCCCATGTCTGCAAGCCTTCGAACGGTTTGACGCCGAAGATCTGAATGTTGGCGACCGCGAAGAGCACCTGGGCGAGGAGACCGTCGATCAGCGCAGTGCCGATCGCCTCCATCTGCGCCGCGGTGAACGGCGCGACGTTCCCGGCAGCCGGGGTCGAGGGGTTGTTGTGGATGAAGGCGAGCGCGTCGTCGAACGCCGAAAATGACTCGTCGTTGCCGTCGGGGAACGCCAGTGCCGACATCTCAGATCAAGGTGACCAAGGCGCACGCCCACGGCTGCGAGGCCGACGTGGTGGCGGTGAACTCGACGGCGCCCCCGCTGCCCGGCTCCGTCAGGATCGCCAGGTTGAGGTTCGCGGCGCCGGCGTTCTTGGCGTACACGGTCGTGGTGTTGGCGCTGGTGACCACGATTGGGGAGGTGCCGAGCGAAACCATTGCGCAGAACGCCATTTGGCCGGCGTTGACGACCACCGCATCGGAGGTCAGCGACGTACCGGCGCCCCCGGTCGAGTAGACGAACGATGTTGTCGACCAGTTCTGGAACGAGACGACGTTGGAGACGATGCCCGACACGGTGCCGCCGGTAACAGCTGGCGCGACGGTCTGCGGGCCAGCCGGTGGATCGGGCAGTCCGTAGAGCTGCACGTAGGTGTTGCCGATGGCCTGCGTGCCGCCGATCGCGGTCATTGGGGTGCTGCCGTAGTTGATGCCGCCGGTGAGCTGGAAGATGTTGCTGGACGACGCGACAGCTAGTGCGGCGATCGCGTAGTTGTCGTTCGCGCCGGCGGTGAAGGTCATTGACCCTGTGCCGGAGGCGACACTTAGGCCGGGGCCGGTGAGGTCGAGGGCAACGTAGTTGGACGCGATGATGCCGACCGGCAGGACGCCGAGCCACCATGTCGTGCTCGAAGTCGAGTATTCATCGGTCGTTGATGCCTGCTGCTCGGCATTGAGGTAGAACGTCGCGGCGGTGTTCGCTGGAATGGCACCCGAGTCGCCCTGTAGGAGCGTTGTGGATGCCGGGATCATGGTCGCGGTTGCGGGTCCGACACCGGCGACCGGGTTGGCGACGGCCCACTGGCTGCCGTTGAACGCCGTGGTCCCGTTGTTCTGCCGCGCGATCAGGCTCACCGCAGTGTTCGCGGTTCCAGTGATCGTGCTCTGCGCGAACATAACCGGCACCCACAGGTTCGGCTGCGGGGGAATGCTCAGCGGGGCCAGCGTGCGATCCTCGCCGCCGTTGGTGCCTGTATTCGAGATGTTGGGCACGTTGTAGACCGACGAGAACGGCATCGCCGCCCAGGCCGTCTGCGCCGGTGTATTTCCTTGCGCCGGCACGTAGGCGAGGGTGTAGCCCGCCGCCGGGGTGCCGGTGAGATCGGAGGCGCTCAGGATCTCCGTCTCGAAGGCCGGCCCCTGCTCGCCTTGCGGGAGTCCGATGGCCGCGGAGTATTCCACCGAGACACCTGGGCCGTTGGAGTTGAGCGGCGTCAGCTCGAACGTGGCCGGTTGGCCCGCGGCAAGGGTGCTGACGCTGCCGACCTCGATGGTCGGCGACAGGCCCGAATCGCCTTGGGCCAGCGGCGGCACGCTGACCCGAGCGCCGTTTGGCCCGAACACGCAGACGCCGGTCGATGTGGAGCCTGGCTGCGTGCCCGATGGCCACAACACCGGCCCGTAGTACATCGCCGAGCCCGCGGGGTAGCCATCAGGGCTGAATGTCCAAGTGCCGACAGCGGTTGTGGTCGCGGTGGCCTGCAGGTCGTAGTCGACGAGGATGATCGCGCCGGTCGCCGGAGCGGTGGCGAACGTCAGGACGCCGCTGGCCGGGGTGGTTTCGGTATAGGCCACACCGTTCTCTTGACGTGCCGCATTGGCTGCCGTCGTCCCGACGAAAACCCGCGTGGTGCCGGCAGCGTAGGGGTTCGACAGCGTGAAAACCCTGTTGGTGCCGTTGACCGTGCCGCTCGGCACTTCGCCGTAGATGCTCAATTCGATTGGCTCCTAACCGGTGCCGCCCGGCGGGGCGAGCAGAAGTAGGTTGACGTCCTCTTCGAGACCGACGAGGCGCCGCTGGAAGATCAGACCCGGTGGGTCTTCGCGCTGGCCGTCACCGACCTGCACGGTCACCTTCGCGAAACCGTCGTTGTTGTCGACGATCACGATGTCGTCGGTGTAGTCGGTGTAGACGATGCCGCGACGGATCAGCGATTGCTGTACGGCGGGCCAGATTTCGCGTCCGACCGCGAAGGGCTGGCCGTTGATGAAGCTGAATTGCGCTGATGGGTAACCGCGTATCGTCCAGAGCGCGTCGATCGCAGCGAACAGCATGTCGATGTCGTAGGTCGACTGGGTGGGGAAGAATTTCTCCGGCGGCCCGTAGGGGCCCATCGCCTGCTGCACGGTGTAGGCGATAAACAGCTGAAATGCGAGGAACGTCCCGTCGAGGATTCCATTCAGCAGATCGTCTGGAATCCCTGTCACACCAATCAAAATGGTGAGCATGTCGACGGCGTACTCCATTGTGGCGTTCAGCGCGGCTGAGAGCCACGCAGGAGATTGACCACCCAGGGTCACCGACCAGGACTGCGCCATGTGGTGCGCGACCTTCGCCGAAATCAGGCCGTTGTCGTCGACGTCAGCGTTGAAGATCACCCACGGCGGCGTGTAATTCACGCCGTAGGCCGGCGCGATCACAATGTCAGAGCCGGGCGGCACGTACGCCTGCACTGGCCCGATCACGTTCTCCCCGAGGATCGAGCCTTCGAGGTCGATGAATTCCTCGCCCAGGCCGTCACTCCACGAAGCGCTCGGACCCGATACTCCGCTGTAGTCGCGAACGTTGAAAACGTAAGAGGCGACCTCGAAATCGGTGGTGAACGTCTCTCCGAGGACTTCGTAACTAATCTGCGGGTCACCGGGCAGCCACACGTCCACGCTGGCGTACCAGCCGTTGTCTTTGAGCTGCTGCTGCATCAATTTCCAGCAGGTGTCCATGCGGCCGTGAAAGAAAATCCAGTTGCTGGTGTCGTGGTTCGGATCCCACGGCGGCACGAACATCGGAACGTAGGACCATTCGAGGTTGGGCAAGTTCCAGCTGTCGAACCACGTTCGCCAGTCAAGGTCAAGGGAGACAACAGCATTGATGGTCTCGTACATGTTGGACTGCAACCGAAAGCTGTTTTCGGCGACCATCGCTTTGAAGCAGGTGATCCCGGGCCCGATGTAAATGGCGTCCGACGGCTGGATCGCCAGCGGCAGCTCGGGCTCGGGGTAGACCAAGATCCGGTCGAGCATGGTCAGCAGCCCGGCGATCTGGCAGTCGATCGTCTGCGTGCCGTCCTCGAGCAGGTTGTCCTCGGCCACCTCGATCCAGCCGGCCCAGCGAAGCGCGCCGAGCTGGTAGGTGAACGGCACCAGCGTTCCGGTGGAGCACGCCAGGGCGACCTCGGCGAGCGGATCGTCGCCCTTGAGCTTCATCGTCGCGGCCGGCAGTTTCAGCCGCGGGAACGAGACCTGCGTCTCGATGTAGGCGTTCGCGAAGCCCTTGGAGATCCAGAAGTTGCTGTAGAGCTGCACCACGCTGTCAGTGGGCGGCGTCTGCGCGAGCGCGGCGGCCTCCATCGCCGCACTGAATGCCGCGACGATGTCGGTGCCTTGGATGATGCTGGCCAGCGCCGGGTCCGCTTGTGGCGTCCCCGGTGTCGGGGTGGTCACCGGTCAGGCCACAACGCTTCAGGCCAGCGGCGCATCGGGTCGACGCGCATGGCGATCTTGCTCGTCGAGCTGCCGCCCGTCTCGGTCACCGACACCGCGATCTGCGACAGACTTGCGAACTCTGGTTGCGCCACACCGGGAATCGGGTTGCTGTAGCGGCCGGTCAGCAGCGACATCAGCGGCCCTTGCGGCGGCAAAATTCCGAAAAGCGATTCGAATTGCTGCAGCAGCGGCGGCACGTTGTTGTTCGTCACCCAGTTGATCAGCGACTTGATCGTCTGCTGCTCGACGCTCAGCGTCTGCGGGACGCCTGCGCTGATGTCGATCGCGTTGTTCAGCCGTGGCAGTAGCGGCATCACGACGACCTGACCTTCGAGCAGTGGCCCGAAGGTGATCATGTTCGTTGAGCCCGGCCCGTTGCTGAACTTGAAAAGGCCTGGGCCGTAGAACATTGCCGTGGGATACGCGTCTTCCTCGCCAATGTTGGCCAGTCGCAGAAATCCATTGCCACTACCCGAGCCGGGTGCAAACTCGTCAATCGACGGCACGCCCAGCCAGAACGATCCGTCGACGCGGGCGTTGTGGGTGAGCTTCGCTGTCTTAATAGTGCGCCAGTGCTGTTTCCACTGATCGCCCCACGTCTTTGCGAGCCGTGGCTTGCAATACCAGTACCCGCCGTCGAGCGTGATGTATTCCATCACACCGGTTTTCGTGGGATGCCAAGCGCCCATCCACTCGCTGACAACGCGCGAGACGCCCCAGGCGGCATTTCCGTGTGCTTCAAGGTTGAGGTCGATCAGCATCACGTCGAACAGCGATCCGGTATAGGTGACACCGGGTTGCCGCGCGCTCTTGAGATCGATCAGTTTGAAATCTGGCGACATGCCGTGGATTCCGTCGGACAGCACCATGCCGTCTTGGATTCCCGGCCACGGCTTGAGGGCGCCGTCGATGTAGAACGTCGAATTCTTGTCAGGGCTCGTGTACCAGATGTGCGCGCTGTCGCCGGTTAGAAGATCCTTAGCGGCTTGGGGCAGCACCGTGTTATTCGCCGTGGAAGAGATGATCGGGAAGATCGTCATCAGCCGCGGCCCGGGTTATTCGCGGGGACCTGCAGCCGGGTCATGTTGTACTGCTGCTGGGTCTGCGCCATCTGGTACTTGAACTGGTCGACGTTGTTGGCTTGCACCGTCATTGGGCCATTCAGTTGCATGCCGACTTGGTCGCCGGTATGCACGCTTTCGCCCTGGCCGCTGCCGATGCCTTGCTTCAGCGGGGCTTGGGTGTTGCCGGCGCTCTGCGGCGCAGCTGGTTTCGCGCCGGCGATACCGGAGAGCAGCCGGCCGGGCAGCGTGTTCCCGAAGTCCGACAGCGGGGAGTCGGACGGCAGGAACGTGGACAGCAAGCCTTGGACGCCGATGCCGGCCATCTGCCCGGCGTAGGCGATGGTGCGGTTCATCAGCTGCGAGGCGATCTGGACGGCGGCGCCGGAGCCGGGGGCGAACATGTCGGCGCCGGCGGCCGCGGCACCTTCGGCTGCGCCGAGCGCGCCGCCCTGGATGCCGAGGCCTTTGGACGATTGGGTGCTGGTGCCGCCGACGCCGCCGCCAGGCAGCTGCGGCTTGTCGTCGTCGGTTTTCCCTGACCCGGTGGGCGATTCGCCCTGCGGTGCCGCGGGCTTGGGCGCTGGCATCGGCGGCGGCGGTGTTGGAGCGACCGCGCCGACGTCGGTGACCCCCGCGCCGCCGGTGCCGCCAGCGAAATGCTGTGCGTGGCGCCACGCCTCGGCCTGATCGACCGGCAGTACCTCTTCGCCGGGGGTCAGCCACGCCGGAATGGTGTCGGTGCCTTGCGGGCCGCCGCCAGTAGAGAACCCTGGTGCGTCGCTGAACAGCGACGCGACGCTGGGATCTGGGACGCCCGGCACGATGCGCGGCGTGAAGATCGGCTCGGGCGGTAGGACACGCTGCACGAAGCCGGGGTCGCCGGGGCCGCGCGGCAGCCCGGGATGCGCGGCCACCCATGCGTTGAGGTCGGCCATCGACGAGCCGCCCGGCCGGAATTGCGGGGTTTGAGCGAGGCCACCCGAAGGGGTGAAAGCGTCGGGGGATTGGACGCCCTCGTGCCAGTGCGCCTGCGGGTTGCCCCTGACGCCGGGGATGCCCCCGATACCTGGCAGCAGCACGTTCGACGTGCCCGGTGCGGCGCCGAACTTCGTCGGGTCGAACGACTGCCCGAGTGGGGCGCCTCGGCCGAACTTGGTTGGGTCAAACACCATGCCGCTCTTGGCCGGTGAGCCTGACGCTCCCGCTGCCGCGTCGTTGGCCCATGCCTGCGAGGCGAGCGCGCTCGGCGAGCCGCCGCCACTGCCTGCAGATCCACCGCCGCCTGCAGGACCGAACGCGCCCACGGCCATCGCGGGACCGCCGCCACCGAAGTTCGGTGCGCCGCCACCGAACTGCGTACCGATGTCGCCGAGATCCGCATAGCCGCCGGGACTGCCGCCTCCCATGGCGGCGTTCATCATGGCGCCCTCGATAGGAGCGATCATCATGTCGCCGAGGAAGTCGACCACCCACTCGGCCAGACCGCCGAGCCCCTTGTTCAGCCCGAAGTTCGCTGGCAGCGGCGTCCCGAACTGCATGCCGCCCATGCCTCCGCCGCGGCCACCGCGGCCCGCGTGGAAGTCACCCTGCTGCGCCTTGGCCAACCGCGCGTTCGCCTCATCGAGCAGGACGTGTTCATGGCGCAACTGCTCTTCGAGCCGATCCTTCTCGGCCTGGGTCGCCGTGGATTTCATGTCCTTCTTGCGCTCTTCGAGATTCTTGATCTCTTCCTGAAGGTGCGTGACTTCCTCTTGCGCGTGCGCGACCTTCGCTGGATTAGCCGCCGTGTAGTAACCGGGCTGGCCGCCCGGGCCGGTACCCGGCGTGGCACCCGCCGGCATCCCGCCGCCGCCACCGAAACCGCCGAACATGCCACCCAGGCCACCCCCACCGAAGCCACCACCGCCGCCCCCCGGGCCATCGGGATACAGGCCCTCCACCGGCAGATACATGTGATTGGTGAACTCACTCGTCTCAGCACCGGCCGCGGAGCCGCCGAGCATGATGCCGCCGTGCTGGCCACCGGATTCAAAGTGGGTGCCGTCGGGCAGTGTGGCGGCCATGTGTCCCCCGCCCGGACCGCCGTTGTACCAGCCGATGTTGAGCGCACCAGACTGGAAACCGGGCTGGAATCCTCGAGCAGCGAGCCATGACGCGGCGTTGCCGGTGTTCATCCGGCCGCTGCCGCCCACCGCGGCGTCGACGAGCAGAGACACCGCGCCCGAGCAATCCGTTGACCCCCACACGTAGCGGCCGCCGTTGAGTGCCTGCGCTTCGGCGTAGAGGCCCTCCGCGCCGCCGATCGCGCCGCCACCCTGACGGTGCAACGCGTTACGGAAGGCGTGCACGGCACCGTGGCCACCCATCGCGTCCACGTCGTCGGCGGTCAGAACGTGCTCGCCGGCCGCGCCCCAGAACAGCGCCGAGTCCTTCCCTTTCGGGCCAGGCGCGTTCAGCGGGCCGCCCTCAGCGTGAGAGAAGTACTTGTCCCAGAGGCCGTAGCCGAGACCGCCTGCGGCGCCGATTCCAGCGCCCCACGGGCCGAACATGCTGCCAAGCGCCGCACCAGTGGCGACGTCGGTGCCGACGCCGATCACGTTCTGCGCGGTGCCGTGCGTGTTGTCCTCTGCCAGACCGCCAAGCACCTGAGCGCCCGCAGCGAGGCCACCGGCGCGACCGATTCGGCTCAGCGCCCCACTGAGCCGCGTCGCGCCAGCCTCAGCGCCTTCCTCGCCCGCGATGATGCCGCCCAGGCCCCGAGCGATGGGCGCCAGCACCGCCTCGGCGATATTGAGCGCCTTGAAGCCCAGCCACGCACCGCCCAGGACGCCGAGCGCGTCGACGACCGCGTGCATGATGCCCGGGTGCTTGGCGAAGGTGTCACCGATACCCTTCGCGATGTTGGCGACATCGATAGCGACAGGGATGAAGGCGTTGCCCATCTCAATCGCTGCGGCACCGAACGCGGCCTTGGCGTCGGCCATCTTCGCGTTCAGGGTCTGCTGAGTCTCGTTGAATCCCTTGACCGTTCCGTCAGCGTTGCGTGTGGTGGAGTCGATCTGCTGAATCTTGTCGTTGGTGTCCTTGGCGTTCTGTCCAGTCGTCTGAAGCATGACGGCTAACGTCGACTGATCGCCGGTCAGAATTTTCAGCGCCTGGTCGTAGCTGATGTTGTCGCCGATACCCGACTTGATGAGCGAACTGAAACCAGTCAGCTTGTTATTCAGCGCATTCCACTGACCGACTTCGTTAGCCTGCTCAACACTCAAGCCGCCGCGAGACTTGCGGAACGCTTGGTATGACAGCGTTCCGTCTTTGATCTGCTGGGCGACGTTTCGGGCGGCGGGCGTAAGACCGTTGAACGCTTCGGTTTCCGCGCGGGCGAGCTGCGCGGACTGCATGTGAACGTCGAGGTTCACCTTGCCATCCTTGGTGTGCGCCTGAACCGCCTGCTGAAGTAGCTGCAGGGTTCCGGCGAGCCCGCGTTCGCCCAAGTGGTCGGTTACGTCTTGAGCGTCCAAGCCCAGCGCGCCCATCATGTCCCGCATTCCCGCTGTGGGGCCGAGTAACTTCTGCTCTGCGTGCGCGATCAACTCCGACGCGTGGTCGGCAGAGTCACCGCTTCTCGTCATCTGCGCGGTCACGCCGTATAGGTCGGCCATCAGCTTCTGCATCTGGCCGTTGTCGAGTCCCTGGCTCTTCCCGATATTCGAGAACAGCGGCTCCGTGGTGTGGAGTGCGCCAGAGAATTCCTGGAAGTTAGTGCGCGCCAACGCTGTTGCTTCCACCATCTTCGACATCACGTCGGCCGACTGGTCCGCGCTGAAATGAAAGTCATTCATCGACGTCGTGAGGCCGCCTAGCACTTCTTTAAGCTCAGCGTTCTCTGACTTCGCGCCCTGCGCGGCGGATCTCATGATTGTCACGCCGTCGGCGCCACGGAATCCGGCCTTCTCAACGCCGTACATGGCGTTCGACATTTCCTGCGCCGAGTAACCCACCTGTCCGGCCAACTGAAGAATGCCATCCGAAACGGTCTTGAGGTTCTGGGCGGTTTCTCCTGCCGATGCAACAAGCCTCGTCTGGGAGGCCTCGAAATCCCCGGCTTTCTTGGTGGTTTCGACCATCGCGGCACCGAGTCCTGCGACAGAGGCGATGCCGACCGCGTTGAACACCTGGCCCGCACGACTCACCTCGTCGGCCGCGCCCTTGGTGCTGCCGGCCAGCCGCGCCGCGGCGGCTTCGCTGCCCACCATGGCGTCGACGTGATCGCGCTGCGCCTTCGCCGCCCGGGCGTGCGAGTCCGCGAGTGCCACGTTCGCGGCCATCGCCTTAGAGCTCGTGTCGCCGTATCTGGCGCTCATCTCTGCGAGGCGACGCTGGGCGATCTCAACCTGGCCCATAGCCCTCGTCATGCGGGCCGCTGACTCAACTTCCACGTCGGCGGTGCGGCGCATCTCAGCCTGCATCGCCAACATGGAGTCCCGCGCCGCACCAGAATCAAGTGCTGCGAACGCCTTTGACAGGTTGGCGCCCAGGCCGCGGCCGATGTCATCGCCGGCACGGGTGAACAGCCTGACTGCCTCGCGGGCAGCGAGCTGAGCGGCGGCTACATCGAGGCGGGACTTGACGTCAAGATAGACCGGCATCGTTCACCACCTTCCCGTAAAGCCCTGCGCGGATGATGTTTTCGGTCAGGTCAACGATCGCGGCGTCTTTCCTGGCCTGGTGCATTTCCTGGATGAGATTGACCGGCTCAGTGACGCCAGAGAAGTCTTGGTAACCGTTGGCCACGATCAGCTCGCGCACGGTGCGCGCCATCAGTTTCTGGTCGAACGTCCAGTCGACGAATTCCTCGACGAGCTCGAAGTCGTCCGGTAGCGGACCGATCGCAGGCATGAGAAGCAGCTGCCCGTTGGTGACCATGTGGTCGCCGATCTGGATATCAAACCGTCCGACGTACTCGACGATGCGGAAGGTGCGCTGCGCGGCCTCTTTGTACTTCGATGATTCAGGAAGCCCTTCGAGCAAAACGAGTAGCTCTCGGCTACTCATGCGTCCTTGGTGCCAGTCGGCGATTCGTGCGTCGTGGCAGTGAGTCCTCAGGCTGGATTCAATCTGCGTCGGGAACTGCCGCCATGTCCGAATCGCTTCCACCACTTTTGGAGTCAGCCAGGCGCCGCTTAGCCATCTCCTGATTCATCCGCGACCAAATGAGCGCCACGTCGTTCGGCCGGCCGCCCGCGGCCTTGAATGCCTCGTACTGCTCACCGAAGAGCGCCTTGGCGAGCTCCCGGTTGTAGTTGATCGGCACGCCGTTCTTGCGGTGCGGAATCTTCAACGCGCCGCGCTCGCCATCCTTAACTGGCTCGTGGCGGTCCCAGTTCTCGTCCATGTCGACGTCGAGCGCATCGACGGCGCTCTGCTGGTCCTCGTCGAGCAGGCTCGGGTTGGGGATTTCGAACTTCGCGCTGCCGATCGTAATGATCTCGGAGGCAACGAATCCCAGGGCTTCTGCGGCCTGGGCGCGGGCTTCCTCGAATGAGTGGTGCGAGTGAACGGGTGCGGACATGCGAGTACTTCCCTGCTACGCGGCGGCCTGCGCGGCCCACCGAGACGGCCGGCCGCGCAGATCGGCCGCCCCGGTGAGATAGGAGTTACGAAGCGGTCGCCGTGAAAGGCGCCGACGGTGGCCCGGTGATGACAGTTCCCGACTGGCCGTTGAACGTGCCCGTCGCCGTGATCTGCAGCGAGTTGTACGTCTGCGACGCCGTCAAACCGGTGATCGGAACGGTCGTCCAGCCACCCGACGTCGACGGGCCCGGCGACGTGCCGACTGTCGCCGCAGTCCACGATCCACCCGCAGTCGTCTGCAGCTGCGCCGTGTAGGTGATGGAAGTCAGGTCGATCGGCGTGGGAACAACGGCGTTGGCCTTGAGGCCGGTGACCGGCGTGACCGTAGGCACGTACGTCTCGAAGTTGAAGTCGCCAGCACCCAGCCACGCATTGCCGGCGCGCACCACGTACATGCTGAAGCCCGAGAACGGATCTGGCTCGATGTCGTAGTCGAGCTGCTGCGAGTCGGGCTCTTTGCGGCCGAGGGCGTTCTTGCCCTTCTTGTTGCTGACCACGCGCGGGAACACGCGCGCAACGAGGTTGTTGTTGCCGTCGAGGCCGATCATGCAGACGAAGCGGTCGACGAGTTGGTCGGTGTTGCCGCGGGCCGCGATGTACTGCGGCGTACCCAGGGAGGCAATGCCATTCGCCAGCGGCCACTCGTACTTCAGGGCGTCCGTCAGCGGGCTCGACTCAAGCGGCGTGAAGCTGATCATGTCGTCGAGCTTGGTCAGCACGTTGCGAACCGTGCGAATGAACTGCGCCGTTGGCGTCTGAGTGACGGTCTGCTCGGGCGTCCAGTCCTGCGCGTCTTCCTTGCACAACCCGACGTCGTAGAGGCCCTGGTTGGTGCCAGAAGAGTTGAACAGCAGGTCTTGTCGAATGGAGGTGTTGTTCGCCGCGAATGGAGTGAACAGGTTCTGCGACGAGAAGCCGTTGGCCGTGTAGATGCCGTTGGTGCTAAGCCCCACGCTTGGGGATGCGACGTTCCACGCACCGGTCGGATCGTAGTCACGGACGAGCACATGGGTGATCTGCCAGTAGCGAACGTTGAGCGGGTTCAGGTTCGGCTGGAGAACCTGTGCCCAGGTACCGCCGGTTGCAGGTAGAGCCATGTTTCCTCCTAGTGTGAATGGCAAGTGCCAGGGGAGTGTCATGTGTTTTCCTTCAACACATTTCAATGTGCGGGCACAATGACGCTGCCCTTAAACGAGTCACAGCATCGCGGTGTTGATGGCCTGCGCCATCAGGTAATGCCCGTGGGCTGACGGATGCACCCCATCGCCGGTGAAACCACCGATGTTGATTTGCGCGTTGGTCACTGTGGTACCAGCGTTCGCGAAAAGCTGAACCTGCGTTCCGCTCGTCACTGTGAATATCGGGGATGCCAGATTGGCCCCGGATGCTCCCGCACCGATCACGGTGACCATAGTTCCGAGGTCACCGCCGCTCTCCTGCTTAGCCGACAGGAAGTTCGCGGTAGAAGAGGTCAAGATCGCGGCCCCCGACGTGATCGAGCCGGTCGCTACACGGTTGCACGGAAGCCACGTCCCCGAGTTCAGCGACGACTCAACCGCGGTGGCCGTGTCGAAAAATCCGGTAATCGGATGCCCATAGCTACCAGCCAGCAGCGCGCCCGATGTGCCCACCGCGACAGGGGTTTTAGCGGTCGGGTCAATCGGACACTGGGCACGAACCCAAGTGTTGTACGCCACCCGCTGGGGTTCAGTCGCAAAAGGGGTTTGGTTTGCGGTCGTCGCCCAACCGTCTGTCGACGTCGTGCGGGGACACAACGTGAGGACGAATACCTTTGAAATCCCTTGTCTGCGAAGCCAAGTAGCAAAGTTCAGGTGCTCGGCTTCTAACGCCGCCGCCGTGAACGTATCCACAATATCGTTGGTGCCGTACTCAATAATGGCATCGTTGCAGTACGCGGCGAAAGAGAGCCGGTGAAAGCTTCCTGTGGTCGTTTGGAAGCTATTCGATGTGTCGCCGGAAACCGCTATGTTCACGAGCCCCGCAACTCCGCTGAGCGCGCGAATAGCGAAGCCGCCCTGGCTAAGAGACGGTGTTATGTAGCCGACTTGCTGGTCGACGTTCCCGGCCGCTATCGAGTCGCCCAGCAGTAGAACAGATTTGGCGGTGGCAGCGCCCTGTGCTTGGCCCAGCAACACCGACGGGCCATAGTAAACCCCTCCGGACGGGGCTATGGCGGCGCTGCCGGGTGCTGTCAGGTCTGTGGAGGCGGTGAAGCCTCCCCATCCGGCGCCGCCATAGGTGACGCGCGGGGCGTAGGCGGTGCCGCTGGCCAGGTATGTGCGGATCGCTACGATGTCGCCGGGCAGAAGCGAAAGACCAAGTGTGTCAGCGATAATTCTGCCGCCGGGGTCGAGGGTTGCGCTGGTGCGACCGCCAAACGTGAGCCGGTAAATCGTGTTCGTGGTGGTGCCAGGGTTCGTGCTGGACACCACCCTCAGCGAAGCGTTGAAGCTGATCGAGCCGGCGGGGTCGGTGTCTTGGTACGAGTTTGAAACCGTGTTGTTGTACCAGTGGTTCCACATGGCCGTGACACCCGACGCGGCCACGCCGACCGTGAACATCATTTCGCTCGTGCCGGCGGTGCTGGTTGCGTTGGCGGACGTTTGTATCCCGTACCCGGTGTCGCCGATTGACACGAGCTTTCGGGCGCCAGTTGCGTTGATCGCGGTATCTATTGCATTCAGGTCGGACCCATGAACGGTTTGGCCGTCTTGCCAGTTCGTAGGCAGCGTCAAAGTCGCCTTCTTTCGGGTTCAGACGAGTGGCAGACCGAAATCGTCTTTCGGGCAGCGGGATTGACGTTCTTGTCAGGAAAAGCGCAGGGGCACGCAGTAGCGGGCGTAGTAGCGGGCGATGTACGGGTCTCGGTAGGGCTGGAAGACCGGCATCTGCTCGACGGTCGGCCCGAGACCGCACACCTCAGCGGTATTGCCGTTAGGCAACGTGACAACGTCGCCCATCGTCAGCCGCGTGAAGGCGTAGTAGGCGTCCCATGCCGCTGCATCGGCCGGCGCGACAGCCTCCTGCGGGGTGTTCGCCTGAGCGAACGCGTGCACGCTGATGATCGCGTCGAGAATGTAGCGATCCGAGGTTCCGGTGATGCCGTTGGCGACGTAGCCCGGCATCCCCGTGAGCTCTTCCCGGGTGGACGCCACCGGCCGGTTAAGCGGCATCAGCACGCCGATTGCGAATTGCGTTGGCGGTGGGACGGTCCCCCAGTCGATGCTCACCGGCGCCCTCGTCGCGGCCGCGCAGCCTTGAACGACGCAGACCGGGCGATCCGCGCCTGGGCGACATTCTTGCGCTGCGCGGCGACCAGGTGGGCAGCAGCGCCGGTGGCCTTCAGCTTCGCCAAGGTCTCCAGCTCGCCGCGCAGCCGCTCGTGCTCGTGCGCCACGCCGTGATCGGCCATCGAGTCGCGGTACTCCGCACTGAACGACGGGCCACCCTTGGCACCAAACAGGGCTGCTGCCTTAGTGAATGGCCCGTACTCGGGCATGTGTACGGTGCCGATCTCGATGTCGACGGCGAGTCGGTTGCGTGAGATGACGCGCCGACTGCCATCAGGCCGCGGTTCGACATGCACGTCCCTGCGGGCATCGCCCGGCTGGCCTTCGACTGGTGCACCGCGCTTCGGGGGGAGATCCCCGAAGACTGGCGTCTCCTGCTGCACGGCTTCGCATACTCGGGCCGCCAGGTGGTCGAGCTCGAGCTCTATCTCGGCGGTTTTCAGGCCGGCGCGCAGGTCGGCGATGATCTCGTCTTCGACGCCCATCAGCCGCCGTGCCATTCGCAGATGACCCAGACATGATCCGGGTTTCCCTCAAGGTCGTACTCGAGGCTCGGCATTCCCAGAACCTTGTAGTCGCGCTGCGCGAGCGGATCCGAACGCAGCGGCCGAATCCAGTTGGCGTTCTTGATTTCTGTCGTGACCGGCTTGCCATCCCCGTCGAGGATGGGGTTACCGCTTTCGCTGGCGGTGGGAATGCCGGCGCCGGCGACGTAGGGCAGCCACGCCCAACCACGCTCATTGCTGGTGATCGTGTCGGACTGCTCTTCCGAGATCCGCTCAGTCTCGAACACGCAGCCATACACCCACACCACCGAGTCGCTGGTGATCTCGGTGTTCATCGAATCTGTGTGACCGGTGCCAGCTTTCGTGACGATTCCGAGGATGTCGCCTCCCGGGTACGTCACTGCTCACCTATGAACAGCATCAGCTCTACCTGGGCGTTGGGGCCGTCGGCGACCGCATACAGCGGCAGCTGATTGTTGTACGGCGGCTGCAGGAGTGGCATCGTCACCGATTGGCCGGGAGCGAGCTTGCAGCCGACCAGCGGGTTGGCCGAGCACGCCGCAGTGGTATCGACGACGACATTGGGAGCGTTCCCGCGATCGCCGATTCCCTCACTGGAGTTGAGCACCAGCACGGAAACAGCTGGAGGAAGGCTGATCTCGGCAGCAGACTGGCCCACCGCAACCACCGTGTCAGTCATTGTTGACGTCCCAGTAGTCCCAGCCGAGATTGCCGAACTGTGAACTCCACGGCGTCGGCCACCCCTGCTGCTGGTCGTCAGCGTAGAAGTCGTTCGGCGGGCAGCCGGCCATCGGCAGCGCCTCAAGCGGGATCTGTAGCAACTGCTTATGGACGTTGCTGAACTCGAGCGCCTTCATCGGGTCGGAGAACGTGCCGGCGTCGCTGCGGTGGCCCGTCATCTTCGAGTACGACGCCAACTTCGAGTACTTCTGGTAGCGGATGGCGCTCGACACAACGTCCCAGACGACGAACTGCGCGGTCGGATCCGTGTTCGGCAGGTTCTGGCCCTGGGGTCCGTTGTTGTAGATCCACTGCGAAGCCACGTTCAGCAGCAGCGTGGTGATCGCCTCCTGCGAGGCGGTCAGCGGTGGGCCGTCCCAGAGCGCCACGAAGCCGCTGAGCGTCAGGAACGGCTCCACGGCTTACCCCAGCAGTTCGACGAGCTCTTGCTTGCTCAGAGCTTCCAGCTCGGCCCGGTCGTGGCCCTGTTGCACACCGAATTCGACCCACGCCGACGTCGGCGCCGTCTTGGCCGGCTTGGCAGTGCCGGGCGCGATCTTCTCGGCTTCCTTGTCCGGGATCTCTTCGACGAGCTTGTGGCTCAGAAAATGCTCGCGCTGCTCATCGTCGAGCCACGGGATCACCGCACCGTGGTAGTAGTGGCGGTTATGTCCGGTCTGGTCTCTGCCGACGACCAATGGCGCCGTTACGAGGTAACTCACGGGTATCTCCTCAGTGTCATCATCGAGCGTCGGAAACTGCGGGGGCTCAAGGAATCCCACCGATTTAGGTCGGCGCAGCCGCAGTGAAGGCGGTGATCTCGACGCCGGCCTTCGGCTCGATGACGATCGGGGTCGTCACGCGACGGCACCGGATGCGCCAGCGATCCTGCTTGTCCTCGCGCATGGTCTTCACCTGGATCATCGAGCGGCCGTCGTCGTCGCCCGAGCCGCCGTCGCTCTGGGCTCCGACGTAGCCGGGTGCTGGTAGGCGCTCGTCGACCATCGCGCCGAACACCTTGCGGTCGAGGACCGCGCAGTACGGCGTCGACGGCAGGTTCGGAGTCGACAGCCACAGGTTGCCGGCGAGGTCCATTCCGTAGGACGTGCCGATGCCCTGGAAGACGGGGGCCCCGGTGACGCCGCGGGATCCCATGTCCTCTCGCGGCCACTGCAGCGCGATCGTGGGGTCGGACAGCGCCAGCGCGTAGGTGCCGGTGTCGACCAGGACGGTGTCGGCCAGGTAGCCCTGCTTGAGGTTACGCAGCTGCTCCTGGGCCATCATGATGTCGCGCACGATGTTCGGCTTCGCGGAGCCGCTGCCGTCCCAGTAGTAGTTGACGCTGCCCGATCCACCCGGGGTGGTGGCGCCTGCGGCCTGCTTCTGGGTGATCGCCGCGACAACCGCGGACATGATCACCGAATCGACCTGCTGCACCATCGAGTTGACGATCTTGATGAACGCCCGCGACAGCACGTCGAAGTTCTGCCGGCTGATCGACTCATCGGTGATGATCGTGTCGAGGCCCCACTTCACCACGTTGGCGATCTGCGCCGGGCCGGTCGGGACCGGAGTCAGCGGGTACTCGTCGCCAGGCTGCACACCTTGCGGCACGTTCCCAGCGAAGATCGACTCAATCTGTTCGTAGATGATCGAGCCGTCTTGGGTGAAGAACTGCCCCGTCAGGACTTTGTTGCCGACGAACAGCTGCTCGGCGATGGTGCGCAACGCGCGCAGGACCATCGTCGGGTCGTTGAGGTACCGCGAAATACTGACGAGGTCTTGTGTCGCCAGGTTTCCGGTGGGAAAGCCAGGAGGTTCGAGAACGGGCATCTCGGCCTAACCTTTCTAAAGTGCTGCGGTGCAGCGGGTTTCGGGGTTGAAAAACCCCGATCCCAAAGCTGGGCCGGGGTGCGGAGTAGGTCGAGCGTCAGGCGTACAGCTTGACGGCCACCAGGTTGCTGGCGTTCGCGCTCACCGCGTGGCCGATCACGTTGGCGAAGTTCGTGGTGCCGGGTGTGATGCTGCCGAGGTCGGCGACACCACCAGATGCGGCTGCTACCACGGAATCACCGGCGCTGATGGTGCCGGCGGTGGCCAGCACATGGATGCCGCCGAAGTAGACGCTCACCGGAGCGCCGCTGGCAACTGTCTGTGCGGCGACACCGACCAACGCCGCCGTCGCGCCAGACGTCGGTGTTACCGTCGGGGTGACGGTGCCCGAGTTAGGAGTGCCCCCCGAGGTGTTCGGGGCGCCTACCGTCAGGCTGCCGGCGGAGACGTAGACCAACTGGCCCGCCGTGATGGCCGCGCCGGCCACGCAGGACCATTGGTAGCCCGGTAGACCAAGCGGGACGTAATCCTGACCTGCCATCAGTTGTTACCTGCCTTCTTAGTGGTGGGGAAACCGAGCGACGCGAAGATGCGGTCCTCTACGCGCTGGAGTTCGGCCGTTTCGGCGATGTCGCCTTCGGGGCCCGGGAGGCTGTGGCCCAGTTCCGACGTCGGGATCAGTCCGACGGCCAGACTGGCAAGGACCTGCTTGGTGCCTTCGCGGTCGGCCTTCAAGGAGTCCAGCCAGTGCTGCTTGCGGGCGGGGGCGATCTTGCCCTGGCCGATCGCGGCCATGACGACTCGCTCGTCGTCGTCGGCGATCTGACGGGCGCGGGCTTCCACGCCCTGGGCGGCTGCGGCGCGCAGTTCGTCGAGCTGCGCTGCCTCGATCTGCACGACACCGCTGGATGCGGCTACCGGTTCCGGCTTCGGCTCGTCGACCGGGGCTTCGTCGTTCTCCGGCGCGGGTGCCGGATTCGTGAGCTCCGCGAGCTTGGCCAGGATGGTGTCCTCGTCGGCAGATGCGTCGATACCGAGCGCCTCCGCGACCTTGTCAGGTAGAGCCACGACGGTTTCTCCTTCTGTTTCCGAAGCCTCCGCGGCCTCGACTTTGATTCCGAACTTCTTGCAGGCGGCCTGAATACGGCCTTTGATCTGCGCCAATTCCTCGGCGCTGTAATCCTTTTGGTTCTTCGACATGTTGATATACGACCAGGCCGCCCGCGCATGCTCGGCGGTGTCGATCGGATACTTGCCGTTCTTTGGGTCGGCGTACTTCACGTCGCCGTAAGGCTTCGGCGCATCCGCGGCCTCGATGGTGAGCTCAATGGCTTTGCCGCCAACCTGACCTGCCGCCGCGATGTCGTACAGCCTCGCGACGTCCTGCAGGCTCTGCAGCGACTCAACGCCGGGCCTGGTCGCCCCCAGCAGAGCCAGTCCGGTCAGCACGAACTCGTGCTCGCTACCGTCCGGCGCGGTGTAGTCGTACAAGCCCTCGATCGAGCGCGACGGATAAGCCGAAGGCAGGATCTCCGCGATCCACTCGGGCACACCGACCATGTCGCCGATCAGCGCCTGGCCGTCATCGGAGGCGCGGAGGTTGTCCAGCCAGCCCACAGCCGGATCTCCCGTAAATCGAGGGTCGTTGTGGCCCAGGCGGATCACCGGCTTGCGCAGCAGACCCTTGTTGTGGGCATCGATCGCGGCCTCGATTTCCTTGCTCGTGCATTCCCACTCGCCGGTCGACAGGTTCCATTTGCCCGCGCGCATCAGCTCGATGTCGCGAACGGTTACGAGGTTCACCACAGCGTGATCTGCCCTTCAGGAGTGACGGTGATACGCCGGCCGCGGCGGCCGGCCGCGGCGCTAACCCTCGCGCGGCCAGAGAATGGCACCGCGGGCTCCGCAGTCGGAATCGGTTCGGTTTCAGCCGGCGCCACTGGAAACTGCTGACTGTTCTCGTCCTGCAGATCCGGATCGACCGGCGGCAAGCCCATCTGCTGGCGCTCGAAGTCCTCGAGCTCGGGGCTCGGCGTGATCAGACCGGCGCTCACAAGCATCTGCAGCGCGGCCGCCGACGCATCCTGACGCGATCCGATCTCGTCGCACACCAGCATCGGGCACGGCTCGTCCTCGCCGAAGTTCACATCGACCAGGTCCTCGACGATGTGCGCCTGCGCGGTGTCACGGATGTCGTCAGCTACCTGCTGCACACCCTGGCTGAACGTGTCGGCTTGCACCGACGCCAGCGCATACGAGCCGCCGCGGTCCAGGTTAAGGAAGTGCGCCAGCGCGGCCAGCGCCATCTGCTTGTCGTGATACTCGACGGCCTGCCGAATAAACCCCGACGGCAGCGTGCCCTTGACGCCGGCCAGCTCGAACTCGCTGCCGTACGGGAGCGCCACACCGGCGGTGTTGCCGCCGCGGTACTGCCGCGCGATGTTCAGATACGGGGCCAGCGTCTGGTCACCGATGCTGGCCTCCGACACCGAATCCGGTGCGATGACCACCGGCACACCGACGCCGTTGCGCTCGGCGGCCGTCGCCTCGATGCGGATGAACTTGTCCTTGAGCAGCCAGTGCTTATACGCCGGCCGAAACAGGCTGTTGCCGATCCACTGCCCCGGGTCCGGGTCGCGAACATAGACCACGAGACGGTTCACCGGGATCTGCAGCGACAGCCCAGCCATGCCGCCCGACGTCGTGCCCAGCGGCGTCCCGAACGACGAGCCCGGCGGGTACTGGGTAATGCCCACCAGGCCGCCGTCCAGTGCGACGTCCCAGTAGGCGATCGTCGAGGACGGCCGCGGCGCCAATTTCTTCAGGTGCGCGCGACCATCGTCACCGATCCGGTACACCTGCTCGAAAATCTGGTGACCGAACTGCAGATGCCGAAACGCCAGCATCAGGTGTTTCGACCACGAGAAGCGGCCCTTGGTGCGCGGAGTCGGCCGGTTATCGTTGTCGCCGGCGATCGGCAACCCTAGATCCGTGGCCACGAAGTCGGTGACCTCATCCGAAGCACCGTTTTTCGCGATCCGCCACGGCGTTTCGAGGATCGGCAGCGAAATCGCGTAGTACACCGACGCGATCCGCGCGTCCTCCCGCAGCATCCGCGTGTAGGTCCGCACACTGTTCGGCCACAGCAGCTCGGGAACCTGCTCGAACTGGTCGAGCTGCGAGAACGCCGACAGCATCCCCGGGAACTGGTTCGCGAACCCCGATTCGGTCAGCGGAACAGGCGTCCGAGTGCTATGTCCGGCTACACGCCGCGGAAGACGCTTCGACGGGGGCCTAAGTGGTGCCGTGGCGGGGATATTGCTCTTACTCGGCACCTATCCCCCTTCACAAGCGGTCAAAACGGTGCATTCATGGCGTCAAATTCGGGCTCAGGGACGTCCTCGGTGGCCGATTCCGCCCGGTCAGCCATCGGCGGGGGAGCCGGTTTCGACGGCGCACCCGAGGCCAGCAGCCCGCTGTGAGCCAGCGTCACCGCCATCAGATGCGCGATCTGCGGGCCGTCCCAGGCGTAGCGGCCGCCCGGGAGTTCCCGTTTCGTTGCCGTCGTGACCGAATCGGCCAAGATCTGCTGCCCCGGGTGAGTGATCTGCTCAGCCAGGAACGCCTCGTAGAACGCGTCGCAGGCCACCGCGAGCTCGCTCATGTTCGTCATCACCGGCTCGATACCGGCCTTGAGCAGGTACGTCTTCAGCACGGCCGCCGGCGACCGCTGATCGATCAGCAGCGCCACCGGATCGGCGTCGGTGACGATGTCGACCAGGCGCTCGGCGACCTCCGTCGGTGACCCGAGACCGGACCAGCCGATCTCGACGTGCGCGGTGCCGTCGCAGTGGTACTGCGCGCCGCCGATCGCCCACACCTTGTTGGACAGGTTCCGCTCCACGCCGATCACCCGCGGGTAACCGTTCACGACGTCAGGCATCGGATCAGTCCGGTCAGCCCACGCTGTCACGCCGAACACCCGCCCGGCCGTGTCGCCGACCGGCGGCCAATCTCCCCACCCGAGGACCTCGACCTCGAACGACTTCGGCTTCAGCTCGTTGAGGAGCTTGCGGACCTTCGCCTCGGTCTGGATCACCCCGTACGACGGGTTCGCCAGTTTCCACGTCGCGGGGTCTTCCCGCAGCGCGCGGCGCTGCGAATCCGGCAAGTCCGGCGCCGGCGCGGGCGCGGCGTACTCCGCGAAGTACACCCCCGTGCGTTTCGACCTGAGCCTGATGGACTCGTGGGCTCGGTGCCGGATCAGCGCCAGCACGTGGCCGTTGGCGTGGATCTCCTGATTCACCGCCGACGACAGGTAGATCGTCTGAGGGTTGTGCGCGGCCAGCTGCGTCGGCCCGATCGCCGACATCTCGCTGTCCGTCAGGTTGTAGGCCTCGTCGTAGATCACCAGGTCGATTTCGTCGGGCCCGCGGAAGTCACCCGACCGCGTGATGAACATGACGACGGTTTCGGTGCCGTCATCGTGGCGTACCGAGAATCCGGCGACGCCCTGCGAGCACACCCAGCCGAACGCCCGGCGCTTCAGCGACGGTCGGCTCACAATCAGGCGCTTGATCCGCAGATAAATCGACTTCGCCGTCAGCCACCGCTGCGCCGAATACACGACGGTCTCGGCCCGGGCGAACGCCCCGTACACGATCCGCAGCTCCGCAGCCGACAACGTCTTGCCATTCTGCCGCGGCGCAATCACCACCGACGTCGGATGGGTGAACATCCCGTCGGGTTCCACCGTCAAGATGCCGCGCAGCGTGTCCTCTTGCCACGGCAACTGCGCCTTGCGCACCCGGGTCGCCAGAGTGATCGCCTTGTCGGCCTCCGACTGGCTGCCCTCGTCGCACAGCAGGTACTCGGCTTCCTGGCGCCCTTCGAGCGCCGGCCACTCCGGCGCGGCCGTGTCAGGTTCAGAGATCAGCGAGGTCGTCATCGTCGGTCGGTCCCATCGGAATCGCCGCGCGCTGGCGATGGATCTCGGCCATCAGATGACGCAGCTCGACAGTCAGCTGCCGGGCCTCTCGCAGGACGGCGTCGATACGGACCTCGATGACCTGGTCGCGGCTGACGCGAACATGCATCCAGGCCGACCGCTTGCCGTTCAGCAGATCGGTGCACTTTTCGAGCCAGTCCGCGGTCTGCGCGGCCCGCTCGATCAGCAGCCGGATCTCGAACGGGTCCGTACGGCGGCTCAATTCCTGGGTCAGCCGCTGGCCGGCGGTGCGAGGGGTGCTTCGTTTGCGCGGCGTGGTTTTCGTGGCAGCTTTTTGGCTGGTCACGGTATTTTTTTGACTCCTCACACACAAAAAGGCGAC